>Ga0172371_10003012_pt1 | contig 26384 bp, 24 predicted proteins | sample Lak12m_FD_114543 | JGI IMG/M metagenome (GOLD analysis project Ga0172371, IMG submission 114543) | Freshwater microbial communities from Kabuno Bay, South-Kivu, Congo - kab_022012_12m | ecosystem: Environmental > Aquatic > Freshwater > Lake | place: Democratic Republic of the Congo: South-Kivu... | reverse complement strand
GCCGACCGTCCCTGTGATAGGTTCCTGATGGAAACCCCGGCAGTGAACAAGCCCGAGATTATCCAGACACCGGCGGCCAACAGGAAAAGAATGGCATCAAGCCTGGGGGGCTTGGCGTAAATCTTTTTGCGAACGCCAAAATCGACCAGAAACAGACCCGTGGTAATCGGCAGCAGGATCAGCGTGGTGACAACAAAAAGAGTCGCGAGCAGGGACCCGCCAGTATCGGAAGAACTATCCCCACCTGGTAAAACTGCTATCACGATCGCGCCGAATAAAACCAGCAAGACCCCGGCAATGATGGTTATCACTCGCAGCCATGCCGCCCGCTCACGGGGGTTATCTGCTTCCCGATCGATTGTATTTGCAGTCGTCTTGACACTTCCTCTCATGCATTTCAGCCATCATAGTCTCCTGACTGGCCGGAGAGCAAATTCCCGATGCCTCCGCCAGTGAGTACATGATACGATTACCGGGGATGAGCGAGCTCAGGTGAAGTCGAGCGCTGTGTAAAAGCGCTCCTGAGACCTGGAGAGCAACTTGCAAAAGTCGTTACCTATATCTGACTCCTGGCATAGAACGGGATGCCCAACGAAAGTCAGAATCGGGGCAGTTTTTTTCCTCATTACTTTTTCCCTCTTTCTTGTTGCCCTGCATGATCCCGCTGTGGCCGGTGCTGCGACGCCATGCAGTCCGGTTCAGCCCCAGTTATCAGCAACATCGCTACACGTCTATTGGGGTTCATTTGCGGATTACTCGGACGGACTGCTCTCTGTAGGCCTGCAGTTCAGTTCCAGTGAGTCCAATGCATACGGGACGACCATCATTAGTGCAGAAAACAGTAACGGCGTTTCTCTGGCGACCGACACCCCCGTTGCCCTGGGAGACATTGAAGCCGGCGGGAATGCATCGGTCACTCTCAAGTATCAGGTCCCCTCGGGGATAGAGCAATTCAGGACCTTGTTGAATCTGACTGCAAACGATGATTGTGGCAATAGCTATTCGTATACAGCGAACACAGACTCAATTCAAACTGCAGCCCATTATTCCATGAGCACATTTGACAACGGTCGAGGCCAGGTAACGGTAAATATCACCTGGGATCCTGAAAGCGACCACGACCACGACGCCGTAGCCACGGTCAAGTACCGCCTCTATCCGACCTACCCGCAGGATGGTGGCCTGCCAGGCTTCACTACCACTACTTCGTTGACGCACAGGCGCGACATCGACTCCGTGACGATCAATAGCCTTCTGCCCGGCCGGTTTTATGATTTTCTTGTGGAGGTCAGCGACAATGATGGCGTCGAGGGAAGCTGGGCTCAGTCGGAAACCCCGAAACTTCTTCGGGACGACAGGTTCGCATTAACCAACATTGTCAACAATCCGCAACCGGGAGTATTTGATGAGGTGATAGTGCGTGATTATTATAACGGCGCGCTCTTCTGGTACTCCTCCATGAATATATGGGAGTTCGGCAACAGCTACGAATACACGCTGCGGAATGGCGTAAATTCTGTATACAGCGTAATCACCGGAAAAGCCGCCTGGCAAAGCGTTGTCGACCGCACCAATCACAAGATATACCTGGCCGGAGAGATGCCGAGACCGGAAGGCGACCACCATTATCGGGCCATGATCGGTGTTGTCAACGAAGACGATCCCTTCCCCCACCTTTCCACGAATCTGGTGCCAGGTACCGACGACAGCAACGAGTTGATCGGCATCACCATGGACACTGCCGGCAACAGGCTTTTAGCGGGCGAGCGATTGAACGGTACGCCGCTGAACAGTTCAGCCTGGCCCCACGGCGGCGGCCTCTGGTCGGTACCGATTAATACGATCGACCAGCCATCTACCTATGCCCGCATCTATCAGGATCCCCTCAACCGGACCTGGGATAAATTGACCGTATTTAACGGCAGGCTTTATGCCATCATGCACAATGGCGGTTATGGGGTGCTCATGTCTGCCGCCCTCGCGGACGTACCCGCCACCGGTCAAATGCAGGCCGATGCCTGGAGGATTGAGCTGCCCCCGATGATCGCTTCCTTGATAAACAGCCCTTATCATGGGCTCGTGGTCAGCCGTGACAGCCTTGGACACTTCCTGACGCTGCAGATCAATGACGGGTCCGGGTGGAAAACCATCGATACCAATTACGCCTACGCCGGCGTGCTGTACGAACTACCCGACCACAGATTTTTGGTAACGCGTGATTATGGGGGGAATTACCATCTGGTCGGAGTCGCCGGTGTCGAGGGTGACTGGGAATATCTTGGAGTTTATCCCGGCGGTTGGCCATCCTTTAACTACGCTACCGACAATGACTCCAATATCTTCTACAGCACCGTCACACCGGGAAAGATCTGGAAGGTCTCCTATACACCTTAATCCACCTCTTTCCGGCTACGCTATCCAGTTAAACGGGTATCTTGCCGAAAGCATTGCCAGAGCGCGGAGAACTCCCCGCCATCTAACGGAACGGAATGGAGGCAATTCATGGCAGTGGCGACCAACAAGGATTTAGCGCGGCGTTACCTTGAAGAAGTTTATGCCAATGGCAACCTCGATGTCGTCGACGAACTGCTGGATGAGGATATCCAGGACCACGAGGATTTCGGCGACCAGAAGCCAGCCGGGCGCACGGGGATCAAGGAACTGGTGAAAGCCTTCCGGACAGCGTTTCCTGACATCAGCCTCAGCATCGACGATGCGGTTGCCGAAGGGGACCGGGTCTTTCTTCGTTGCACTTGGCAGGGAACTCACCAAAGCAGATTCATGGGCGTCGAAGCTACCGGTAAACATATCTTCTTTACTTCGATGGACGAGATACGTTTCAGCGGCGGCACAATCAAGGAGCATTGGGGCATAACCGATACTCTCAGCCTGATGACGCAACTCGGTGTCATCGAACCGCTAGTAGAATATCCTGGCGGCAGTTCGCTCTATCTCGATGGTTAGACCGGCGGGCGGCGCCTCCCGGTTCTACTCCAGATGGCTAATCACGAAGGCAAGCAGGAATCCTGCCACAGTGATCAGGCCGGCAAAGTCGTGATCTTCGTGAAAGGCCACCGGAATCATGGTGTCCGCCAGCATCGCCAGGATGGCTCCGGCGGCTACCGCCAGTGAAATCGCGTTGACGTCCGGAGAGAAATGACTGAAGAGAGCATAGCCGGCCAGCGACGCCAGCCCCGCGACAACGCCGATGGTGGCCCAGACCGAGAAGATATAGCGCAGTGAGCGGCCGGCCGCTTTCATGCCGGCTGAACTGGCGAGCCCCTCGGGTATGTTGGAAATAAAGATGGCGACGACGGTGACTACGCTGACCGCTCCGCCTGCGACCATGCTGACGCCGATGGCAACCGACTCGGGAACACCATCGATCAGCGCTCCGATGGCGATGGCTGTGCCGCTACCACTGATTTCCTCCTCGGAAGGCTGTTTGATGTGGTTCATTCCATGATGTTTACGATGCTTGGCCCCGTAATGATCGGGGTACCAGCTCGCAGCGGTGAACAGCAGGGCGCCGCCCAGGAAACCAACAGACGTGGAATCAAAACCACCCAGTTCGAAAGCATCCGTGATCAGGTCGATTGAGAGCGCTGAGATCAGCACGCCGGCTCCGAAGGCCATGATGCCGGCTATCACCCGCCTGGACAGCTTCATGTAAACGCCGACCAGCGAGCCCAGCATCAGAGCCGAGCCTGCCAGCAGCCCCCAGAGGCCGGCTTCCAGCCATAATGGCAAGGTCAACCTCCCTACTTCGTTTTACACCTGTGACCTTTATACCCTGAAGATGACAGGTTCCCTGCATTTGACGCCACCGGCATCTATTTGACGGACACCCCGGTTAATATAAAGGTACAATAAGAGCCATATGGACGAACAGCAGCAAAAGATAATTCTCAGAGAAACTTTTGATACTGTTGCCGCCGGCTATGATTCCAAAGCGCTGCGTTTCTTCCCTGATAGCGCCCGGTTGCTGGTTGAGCATCTGGATCTGGCCGGTGATGAGCGCGTGCTCGACGTGGCAACGGGGACCGGGAATACCGCCCTGGCGCTCGCCAGGCTCTTGCCGCGCGGGCATGTAACCGGCGTCGATTTTTCTCCCAGCATGCTGGAACAGGCCCGAGCCAAGGCTGCGGCTGGTAAAGCCGGCAACATCGACTTCCTCGAGATGGACATGCAATCGCTGAGCTTTCCGGGCGGCACCTTCGACGCAGCGACCTGCTCCTTCGCAATATTCTTTGTCAAGGATATGGAGGCGCAGCTGGCGCACATGGCAGCCCCGGTCAGGGCGGGAGGCAAAATCGCGATATCCGGATTTCAGAACAGACTTTTCGGTCCGCTGGCGGAGCAGTTTTTCCGTCGTCTGGGTGATTATGGAATCAAAAAGCCGGCAGAGGGATGGAAACGCATCGCGACCGAATCAGGTTGTAGACAGCTCTTCGGTCAGGCGGGGCTTACCGACGTTCGGGTGGACATGAAGAATGTCGGTTACTTTCTTGACAGTGCCGAGGAATGGTGGGATGTCGTCTGGAATGCCGGCTTTCGGCGGCTGGTGAGTCAGTTATCGCCGCAAAAGCTGGAACAGTTCCGGCTCGAGCATTTAAACGAAATCGAGCTGCTCCGCTCCGATGAAGGCATCTGGCTTGAAGTCGGCGTTATTTTCACCATCGGCACCAAGCAGTAAGCCGCGTCAGTAAGTGGTCCCGGCAGCGCCCGCACTGTTATCTTCGCCGATAGTCTCAGTGTTGATGTCGCCGCCTGCCAGGTCGGCTGTGCTGGTCGACAAACGCGTGGTTACTCCCGTCTTTATATCCTTGAAGAAGATGTCGGTCTTCTTATTAGTATCTCCGGACACCAGATTGGCGCCGTCGGAATCGAAGGCCAGGAACCGGCCATCGGCTGATATGGCGACAGATTCACTCTTGCCGGCGGCCTGAGCGGCGCCGGCGGTACTGGTGGAGGCAAGCTGGATGACTCCGGACTGGGTGTCTTTGAGGAAAATGTCGGTTTTGCCCACTATAGCGTTGGCATCCTCGGGCACCAGATTAGATGCGTCGGAAGTGAAAGCGACAAAACGTCCGTCGGCGGAGATGGCTACTGACTGGTAGCTGTCCTCATTGCCCTGTGCCCCTGACGCCGCCGCGGAAACCAGGGCAGTGGCTCCGCTCTGAGTGTCCTTGATAAAAATGTCCCGCTTGCCGTTCACATCGTCCGAAACCAGATTGGTGGCCCCCGACTCGAATACCACGAAGCGGCCGTTTCCGGATACCGCCAGGGAGTTGAGTCCGCTGGCACCGTCGCCCGGAGCGCTGTCGGCTGGAGTCGACACATTGGTGATCGCGCCAGTCTGCATGTCTTTAAGGAAGACATCCTCAAGCCCGTTGCCGTCATTCGACACCAGGTTGCCGGCGCGGGACCGGAAAGCCACAAAGCGGCCGTCAGCCGAAATCGAGGCCATCATGCTTTCATCGTCACCCTGTCCGCCATCCGCGGCAACGGATACACGAACGATGGCGCCTGTCTGCATGTCCTTGAGGAAAACATCGGCCTTGCCATTTGTGTCATCCGCCACCAGATTTCCTGCCGCGGAAACGAAAGCCACGAAACGGCCGTCAGCAGAAAGCGCCGGGCGGACGCTGCCCCCGTTCCCCTGAACCCCCGCCGCCGTATTCGATACGAGTTTGATGACGCCGCTATCGAGGTCTTTGATAAAAACATCGGGGCAATTGAAATTTGAGCCGCTGGTGGCCACGCACTGGTTATTAGCATCGTTGGGAATGAGGTTGGTCGCGCTAGAATCAAAAGCCACGAAACGGCCGTTGCCGGAGATTACCGGGTTGTCACTATCCTTGTTGCCATTGACTCCCTCTGAACTGGAGGAGACGCGTTTCGTCTCCCCGCTCTGGCTATCCTTGGTGTAAATGCTGCGGGCGCCGTTGGTCCCGCCCACGACCAGATTGGTGGCCTCAGACATGAAGGCGACCACGCGCCCGTCGGTGGAGATCGATGGCGAAGTGCTGGCGGCGTCACCCTGAACCTCCGGCGGAATAGTAGTGCGGGTCTGGGTGACGATAGTCTGCGTCGTTCCGACGCAGCCGCTCGACAAGGCAACCGTTGTCAATATCAGCAAGGCAATAGACATAGCGATAGACGTCGTGTTAGATATGGCGGCCGATATGGCGGCAGCGCCCGACATCATTTTTTTTCTCATTTAATCCTCCGGAAGATTCAGGTCCTGGAAACAGTAAAGCGGCGTCTGCCCCGCCCGCGGGTGTAAATGCCAGAAGCAAAGGTATCGCTAAAAGGTATGAAACGTCAAACGAATGATGATATTCTTCCCACTTAAGACGCTTTAAAAATCCAGTTAATCCGGGAGCGTGACCGATTTCGCAAGTAATGATGCTCCCATAAGTCTCAGGAGAAACGGATGAATAAATTGAAATCGGGTCCGGCTCTGACAATTATAGCGATGGTTCTTTTAGCCCTGGCTTATACCGGTTGCGAAGTTTCCACCGCAAATCTTTCCAATAGCAAAATATGCGATAAACTCGACAATGATGCCTGCGCGGCCGACATGCCCACGATCGACCGGACCGTCGGTGTAATATATGTGAGCGCCGACCTTAACAATGCCCCCTCCGGCACGAAGATTGATTTCACCTGGAGATACCTCGCCGGTGAACTCGGAGAGGCCCAGGACATCGATTCGGTGACAGTTACCACTGAAGAAAATTCGAACACGGTGCAATCCTCGCTGGAGAAATCGGTGGCTGTATGGCCCCGTGGCAATTATGAAGTTGTGATCAAGATCCAGGCCGAAAACTCGGAGGCGGTCCACGAGACTTTCAGTGTAAATTAACAACGTTAAAAACACGGTATCTGCAGGGCCTATTCCAAAGTTTCACATCAGGTGATACACTTAGCACTAGCTAAACCACTTCGCGGGGGTGCGAAATGACTAGCAAAGCCGAGGGGGGACGGCGGCCAGTTGTATACTGGGCAATCTGCCCGGAATGCCTGACCTATATCTGGATTGATGAAACGCAGGTTGCAAACGAAGCTACTGCCGCCTGTCCGTACTGTGACCTATCGATCTCGCTTTTGGGAGGCGAGCATCTGGCTGAAAGCTGCCGGAAGCTCCAGAGGCTGATCGAGGATATCGAAAACCAGATTTCGCTGATTCCCGCCGCCATCGATGTTCACCGTTTTTTCTCCGATCAAATCGATTATATAGCCGGCGCTTTCAACGACCGGCTTGACGAGATCCAGGAAGAGAAGGACATCGAGCCACTCGACATGAAAGCGCACCCAGCGAGTTAACCCTTCCCCTGCGCTTTCACAGGTCGTCCCTCCTGGGAAAAATTCGCGGGACAAAAACCACCGCCACGGGTATAAACTGTGGCAATGAATGCTACCCCGGCCATAGAAGCGCCCCACAAACTCACTGCCCAAGAGGCAGTTTCACTTCTTGATTCCGACTCCGTCCAGGGCCTTGGCCCCAAGGAAGCCTTTGCTCGCCTCGAGCGGTTCGGCACTAATGACCTTCCTGAGCCACCGCGTGCTCATCCGCTAAAATTGCTGGCCGGCCAATTTCGCAGCCTGCTGGTTGTGGTACTGCTGGTTGCCTCGGTCTTGTCCTTCGTAATCTGGCTGGCCGAAGGTGAGGAACCGGTTCCATACGATACGTTGATCATTCTCGCAATCGTCATCGCCAATGCGGCGCTGGGTTTTTTCCAGGAATACCGCGCCGAGCAGAGCCTGGAAAAGCTACGGGCGTTAAGTGGCCCGGTGGCCACGGTGATCCGGGGCGGCTCGCAAAGGCGGGTCGCGGCATCCGACGTCGTTCCAGGCGACATCCTGGCTCTTGCCACCGGTGACAAGATTACTGCCGACGCACGCATTTGCGAGACCTTTTCCCTCGAGGTAAACGAGAGCTCCCTCACCGGCGAAAGCGCCGCCGTCCACAAGTCAATCGTGCCGGTTGTGGTCGACGCCCCCCTGGCCGATCGAACCAGCATGCTCTACGCCGGCACCGCAGTCTCAAGGGGCCGGGCACTGGCCGTGGTTACCGCTACCGGTGGCGCTCCGGAAGTCGGTAAGATAGCCGAGCTGATCCAGTCGGCGCCGAGCCGCGAGACGCCCTTGCAAAAAAGCCTGGACCAGCTGGGGCGCAAGTTGGGGCTTCTGGTAATAGCTATCGCTGTGGTTGTGTCTGCCACTGGTTTAATCATGTCCGGCAGCCCCGACTGGAATACGACGTTGGACATGCTGCTCTTCGGTGTCGCCCTTGCCGTCGCCGCTATCCCCGAGGGGTTGCCGGCAGTAGTGACCGGGGCGCTGGCCCTCGGCACCCAGAGAATGGCGCGGCGGCGCGCCATCGTACGAAAGCTGCCGGCGGTGGAGACTCTCGGGAGCACCACCTGTATCTGCTCCGACAAGACCGGGACGCTGACCGTCGGCGAAATGACCGTGCGTGAGATTCTCACCACCGAAGGAGTCGTGACTCTCGAAGGTGGGGGCTACGATCCCGAGGGAGAAATCAGGGGAACGGAGCCTGCTGTAGCGGCCGCGGCGCCCCTGCTCACGGGAGCTGTGCTGTGCAACGATGCTTCGATTCGTGAGACCGGCAAGGGCCGTTGGCTGGCGGTAGGATCCCCGACGGAGTCGGCCTTGGTGACGGCGGCCGTCAAGCTGGGCCTGGATTATGATTTCCTGCGCCGGCAAAACCAGCGGCTGGCGGAAGAGCCGTTTTCCTCGGAACGCAAGCAGATGACAGTTCTGGTTTCCAGTGGCGGCGGCGGCGCCGTCATCCATTCGAAAGGAGCGCCGGAAGTCATTCTGGGTCGCTGCACCATGATTGCCGGCAACGGTGGCCTCGCGCGGCCGATGACCGGGGAGGAACGCCAGGATTTCCTGGAAGCTGCTGCCGGCATGGCCCGGCGTGCTCTGAGACCGCTCGCGGTCGCTACCAGGCATGCCCAGCCCGAATGCACTGGTGATATTACCGCCTGCGAGAAGGAAATGATCTTCCTGGGAATTGCTGGAATCGCCGACCCGCCGCGTCCTGAAGCTGCCTTATCGGTGCAACGATGCCTGCGTGCCGGTATCGATGTTTACATGGTCACTGGTGATCATCTGGCCACGGCCGAAGCCATAGCCGCCGAGGTGGGCATAACCGGTCAGTCCATGACTGGACCTCGGCTGGACCTTGCCGGTGATGATGAGCTGGACCGGATCGTCGGCGACGTTAGAATTTTCGCAAGAGTCGCCCCTGGCCATAAGGTCAGGATCGTCTCCGCTTTGCAGAGACAAGGTCATATAGTCGCCGTCACCGGCGACGGCGTCAACGATGCTCCGGCGCTGAAACAGGCCGATATCGGCGTGGCTATGGGGTTGGCCGGTACCGACGTCGCCCGCGAGGCGGCCGACATGGTGCTGGCCGACGATAATTTCGCCACCATCGTCGCGGCCGTCGAGGAAGGGCGTTCCATTTTTGCCAACATCAGGAAATTCGTGACTTACCTGCTCTCGTCGAATTCCGGTGAGGTGTTGACAGTTTTTGCCGGCGTTCTTTTCGCCGGCTGGTTCGGCCTGCGTGACGACGGCAGGCTGTTGTTGCCGTTACTGGCCGTACAGATCCTCTGGATTAACCTGGTTACGGACGGCCTGCCGGCGCTGGCGCTGGGAGTCGATCCGGCAGAACGGGGTGCAATGGAGCTACCACCCAGGCCAAGAAAAGAGCCGGTTATCAATGCGCGGGTCTGGACCATCATTGTTCTGGTGGGGCTGGTTTCCGGAGTAGTGACCCTGTTCCTGTTCGATGCTTATTTCGCCGGCGGTTTTTTCGAACTTATCAGCGGACGCTCTGCTGCTTATGCCCGCACCATTGCCTTCATCACACTGGCACTGTTACAGATGTTCAACGTTTTTAATTGCCGCCACCTGGTGAAGAGTTCGCTGCCGCGACTCCTGGGAAACCGGTGGCTTCTGATTGCCGTTGCCTTATCCGTGGCCATGATGGTGGCAGTCGTCCATGTGCCGCTATTGCAGCGTGCCTTCAATACGGAGCCATTGCGGCTAATCGACTGGCTCATCGCCACGGCTTTCGCCAGCCTGGTTCTTTGGACGGTGGAGCTGTTTAAGCTGCTTTCACGATCTGTCAGCAGGAACGCGGATCAGCTTCCGCTGCGATAAACCGTCATCCTTGGGGATGACCACCGACTGAGCACTGATGTAGGAAGCGCACCGGCTTTTAGAAACCCGGCGCCGCTGATAAACCCGGCGCCGTCGGGGACATGCTGTAAAATATCCTTATGGTCCGCCTGTCACCCGAGATATATGAGCAGATCGTTGCCGTGAGTCATCAGGCGCGACGCGCCGGGGAGCTCGAAGAGCTCCCCGGCGCCGTCGCGCCCTCCGTACGCGAAGCCCTGAACCGGAACGGCATCGACCGTCTTTACAGCCACCAGGCCAGCGCCTTCGAACTGGCCGCCGCCGGCCATAACACGGTGGTCACCACCGCCAGCGCCTCGGGTAAATCCCTCTGCTTCAATCTGCCGGTCCTGAACGCGCTCGCCGATGACGACAAGTCGCGGGCGCTTTATCTCTACCCGACAAAAGCGCTGACGCAGGACCAGATACGCAAGCTGCAGGCGTTGAAGCTGCCGTTCGTGCGCCCGGGAGTTTACGACGGCGATACCCCTTCGGACCACCGCCCACAAATAAGACGGCGTAGCAATATTCTTCTGACCAACCCGGACATGCTCCACATCGGCATCTTACCGCACCGGGACGCCTGGCAGGATTTCTTCTTCAATCTCAAATACGTGGTCATCGACGAGGCGCATAGCTACCGCGGCGTTTTCGGGTCGCACATGGCCAATGTCATACGGCGTCTGCGCCGTATTTGCGCCATCTACGGCAGCAAACCTTTGTTCCTGCTGACGACCGCAACCATCGCCAACCCCGGGGAGCTGGCGCAAGCGCTGACCGGTCTCGACTTTGAGCTGGTCGGCCGCGACGGCTCACCACGCGGCGAACGCCAGATCGTCTTCTGGAATCCACCGTTCATCGATCAGGCCCTTGGCATCCGCAAAAGCGTCTTCACCGAGACGGCGACCCTGTTTGCCGATCTGCTTAGCCGCAGAGTGCGGACGATTGTTTTTACAAGAACACGCAAGGGTACGGAACTGGTTTATAAATACGCCACGCAAAGACTTGAAGAAATCGAGCCTTCGCTGATCAGGTCGATCTCTCCTTATCGCGGCGGCTACACCCCGGAGCAGCGCCGCGAGATCGAAGCAGGGTTATTTGGCGGCGGGCTCATGGGTGTAGTTTCCACCAGCGCCCTCGAACTTGGCATCGATGTAGGCGGTATCGACGCCGTCATCTCCGCCACCTTTCCCGGAACCGTCGCCAGCCTCTGGCAGCAATGGGGCCGGGCCGGACGCGGCGCCGGGTCCAGCCTGGCTGTATACATCGCCGGGCAGGACGCCCTGGATCAGTTTTTCATGACCCACCCGGACGAGCTGCTCGAGCGCGATGTTGAGTCGGCTATACTTGATTATCAGAATGAACAGATATTGGCCGGCCACCTGGGAGCAGCCGCTTTCGAGGCGCCTCTGGAACCAGGGGACGAGGAATTTTTCGGTCCCAAGATGGCAGCCGCGGTTACAACCCTTGAAGAAAAAGGCAACTTGCGGCGGCAAAACGGCGCCCATATCTGGGCCAGCCCGGACTTCCCGGCGGCATCGGTGCATTTACGCTCGGCATCGGCGGATTCCTTCACCATCGTCGTCGAAGATACCGGCGCCGTGCTCGGCGATGTGGAGGCTGAGCGCGCTTTCGTTTTTGTCCATCCTGGCGCCATCTACATGCATCTCGGAGAAACCTGGCAGGTGCGGCGGCTGGATCTGGAAGGCCGCGTGGCCCTGGTGAGGCCGATCCTTGCCGACTATTACACCCAGCCCAAGAAGGAAACCATGGTGGAGATCGAAGAACGCCAGATGGTTCGTATGGCTGGGGGGGTCGAACTCTCTTTCGGCAAGGCGCTCGCCACCGAGCACGTTGTCGCCTTCCAGAAGAAACAGCTCTCCGACAATCAGGTCATGGAGATAGTCGAGCTCGACCTGCCCGAGCAGAGCTTTTACACCGAGGGGTTGTGGTTCAGTCTGCCCGACGAAATAACCGGCAGAGTCGAACCGCCGGATCTGCTCGGCGCCCTGCACGCCACTGAACACGGTCTCATCGCCCTGCTGCCACTCTTCGCCATGTGCGACCGCTGGGACATCGGCGGCCTCTCCACCGAGATGCACTGGCAGACCGGCGGCCCCACCATCTTCGTCTACGACGGACATCCTGGCGGCATCGGCATCACCCGCAAGGGTTTCGCAATTTTTGAAGAACTGGTGGCTGACACGGTCAGGCTGATCGGCGCCTGCCGCTGCGAGTCCGGTTGTCCGTCTTGCATACAATCGCCTAAATGTGGGAATCTGAATGAACCTTTATCCAAGTCCGGCGCCCTGATAATCTTGAGTCAAATGGAGGCAGCAGCCAGCAGCTGATTTCAGCTTGGAGGGGAATGAGCGAAGGGAAATGCCCTTCCGCTAGAAAATAAGGATACAAATGTCTGGACCAACGCAAAAATATATTTCCGTCATTGGCGCCGGTATTTGTGACCAGGCCACTGAAGACCAGGCCGAGGAGGTCGGCCGACTGACAGCCCGGGCCGGCGCCGTGCTGATTTGCGGTGGCATGGGCGGCGTCATGGAAGCAGCCAGTCGCGGCGCCAAGAGCGAAGGCGGCGTTACCATCGGCGTTCTCCCCGGGCTCGATCGCGCCGACGGCAATCACTGGCTCGATTATTCCCTATGCACCGGCATCGGTCATGCCCGTAACCTGACCGTTGCCGCGAGCGCCGATGTCCTCATCGCCATCGGCGGAGAATTCGGCACTCTGTCAGAAATCGGACTGGGACTCAAATGCGGCCGCCGGGTTGTCCTGTTGGGAAGTTGGGACGTCAGCCGAAACGGTCAGGTTCCGGAGGATTTACTCACTGCCGATTCACCGACCCAGGCTCTGCTCCTGGCTCTGGAAGATTAGTTTTCACCCCTTTTCACAATCTAATTCTGACTGAATCCGTCAGGTTTATGGCAAACATTCAGGTATTGTCAAAATTAAAAAGCCGTGATAAACTTCCTTCCCCAGCACTTTGGGTGGGTGTAAGTTTTGTATCGCTGGGAGACAGGCAACGACGCAGGAGGGAGGAATGGGGATGAAGCAGGCAGAAAAGCTGTCCTACGAAAAGCCGGCCCTGACCAGGCACGAGAACTTGAAGGAGATTACTTTTGAGTGCCCGAACTGGCAGTGTAGTGTAGAGGTTCCGCCCGCTCCGTAAGGGACGAATTAAAGTATTCGCAGGAAGGAAAGGGACGGCTGCAGCCGTCCCTTTCCTGTTCTTTCTAAAGAAATAACGGCCAGGTCACAACTGTTCCCTCACCTCGGCCAGTATTTTTTCGCCGCCTGAATCACGCATGCGCTGCCCCAGTTCTATCCCCAGTTCATCGGCCTTGTCCACCGGGCCCTCGATCCAGTCCCGGATGAAATCTCTGCCATCCAATGATCCCAGGTAAGCATTCAGAACCAGATTCTCTTCGTTTACTACGGCGTGAGCGCCAATCGGCACCTGACAGCCACCTTCGAGTTCGCGTAAGAGTGCCCTTTCCGCGGTCACAGAAATAAATGATTTATCATCATTCAGACAGGAAATGAGCTTGCGTAACTGCAAATTATCGGAGCGGGTCTCGATGGCGATCACGCCCTGGCCAACAGCCGGAACCATCTGATCGGTAGTGAAAAAGAAGGTGGCCTCGTTTTCCCGTTCGAGACGCTTGATACCCGCCGCAGCCAGGACGGCGCCCTCCAGTCCCAGCTCACCGATCTTGCGTATGCGTGTATCAATGTTGCCCCGCATATCCACTATCTCAAGATCCGGCCGGAGCGCCTTGAGCTGCGATCCACGCCTGAGGCTCCCGGTGCCGATTCGCCCGCCTTCGCGAATGTCGGTTATTGCCTTGATGGCGCCGCCACCACTGATAAAAGCGTCGCGTGCATCTTCCCGCTTACTGAAGGCGGAAAGTATCAAGCCAACCGGCAATTCAGTGGGCATGTCCTTGCAGCTGTGCACGGCGATATCTATCTCACCGGACAGGAGCTCGTTCTCTATCTCTTTGACAAAGAGTCCCTTATCGCCGATGCCGGCCAGCGGCGTCTCAAGGTTTTTGTCACCCGAGGTGGTGATTGTCTTGATTTTAACCGAGACCTCAACGTGAAACTTCTGCAGCAGCCAGGCGATTTGCCGGGCCTGGAACAGGGCCAGCTCGCTGCCCCTCGTCCCCAGTGTTATCGCATCAATCTTTTTTGTGCTCATGTTTGTGACGGTCTTTCTTGTTGGTCCCGTTTAGTTTAAACAGCCTCCGCATTGATTCGATGTAGAGATAGCCTCCCCTTTCATTGGCTGCCCGTTTGAGCTCGATGGTCGGCGCATGTAACATCTTGTTGACGATTCCCGACGCCATAGCCTCCAAACGGTTCCGATCCTCCGTGGTCAGATCGGCATCGAATTTTGTCAGAGCTTTTTCCAGCTCACCATTCTTGATCCGCTCGGCCTTTTCCCGCAAAGCCGTTATCGTCGGTACCACGTCAAGGCTGGAAAGCCAATGAATGAACTCATTAACTTCTTCAGCGATGATCGATACCGCCTTGCGGGCCTCTTTCTCCCGCTGAGCAGCATTAGCTGCGGCCACGTCATTGAGATCGTCAATATCATAGAGAAAAGCATTGTTGACGTCATTCACGCCCGGTTCGATATCCCTGTGCACGGCGATGTCGATGAAAAAGATCGGCCGGTTGTGCCTCTGCCGCATGGCCTGTTCAACCTCACCCCGATGCAAAATGTAATGCGGCGCCCCGGTGGAGCTGATGACGATATCGGCCAGGTGCAGATAGTCACCTAGTTCCTCAAAACGAACCGCGAGCCCGTTGAACCTGTGGGCCATCTCTTCGGCATGCGAAAATGACCGGGTGGAAACGATGAAGTTGCTAATGCCGTGGGAAACCAGATGCGTCGCCGTAATCCCGCCCATCTTGCCGGCTCCCAGCAGCAGCGCCGTGCGGCCCTGCAGATCATCGAAAACCTTTCGGGCCATTTCCACGGCAACCGATGAAACCGATACCGGGTTCTCGCCAATGCGAGTCTCGGTTCGCACCCGTTTGCCTACTTCGAGCGCATGACGAAAGAGCCGGTTTAAAAGAATGCCGGTGCTTTCACATTCGTGAGCCATGTGATAGGCGTCCTTTATCTGGCTCATGATCTGGGCTTCCCCCACCACCAACGAGTCAAGGCTCCCGGCCACCCTGTATATGTGCTGGACCGCGGATTCGCCTTCGTGGTAATAAGCGCAATCTTCCAGTTCGGACTGCCCCACGGCGGCGATGTCGGAAAGCGCAACCATGACCTCACGCCGCCCAACATCCGGAAGGGACGACACCAGGTAGATTTCGGTACGGTTGCACGTGGAAAGGGGAACGACTTCAGAGATCCCAGCATCGTCAAGCAGCCTGCGGGAGAGGATGCCGCACTTGGCCTCGTCAAGCGAAACCTTTTCGCGCAACTCGACCGGAGCTGTCTTATGATTTATGCCAAATACCGCGAGATGCATTTCTCGATCTCCGACCGGGCGGCAGACTCGCCGCCGTCCATGAGCAGAGGAACCAGGTTCAAGGCCGCCAGCTCAGTCAGGCATTCTTTTTTCTTGTCAGCATCCGCTAGCCCGTTGATTACTCGTTCCCGTGCCTCTCCCAGCAACTCGAGAACCGGCTCCCATTCCGCAGGAAACTCGTCCTCCAGTTGAAGCCGCAGCCGCTTTGAAAGCGCCGGCAGCAGTCCGCCGGTGGAAACAGACAGCAGCAAGCTGCCCCTCCGGACGCTGGAAGGTACGTAAAAATTACACAACTCGGGGCGGTCGACCACGTTGAGGAACAACCCTTTTTCCCGCGCCTCTTGTTCAACCGCCCTGTTGACCGCTTCGTTATCGGTGGCTGCTATCACCAGAAATGCGCCTTCAAGGTCTCCATCCGCATATGATCTGGCGATGTGTTCGACGCCGGCGCCAAGTTCCTTGAATCCCGGAGCCAGATCTGGTGCCACTACTTTCAGACGGACGCCGCATTCAATCAGAGCCGCCGCCTTGCGCGCCGCCACCCTGCCACCGCCTATGATGACGCAGGGGCGTCCCTCAAGCTTGAGATTGATCGGATAAAGACCCAACTCTCATCCTGCGGGAGTGTAACTGTGCAGTCCGGAAAGGAACAGGTTGACGCCAAGATACGTGATCAGCACCATGATCAGGCCGATAACGGCAATGATCGCTGAATGCCGGCCTCGCCAGCCCATTGTCAACCGCGTGTGCAGGTATCCCCCGTAAAACAGCCAGGTGATCAATGACCAGGTCTCCTTGGGATCCCAGCTCCACCAGGTGCCCCAGGCCTGATCGGCCCAGATGGCGCCGGTAATTATGCCAATGGTCAGCAGTGGGAAGCCGAAAGCAATGCCGCGATAACTTACCTCGTCGAGTACATCAAGCGAGGGCAGTCTCTTGGCAAAACCTGCTTTCGAAGCGCCCTTGCCAGCTGCGAAGCCGAGGCCAAGCCCGATGACCAACCCGACAATACTGCCGCCAATGATTTTGAGATAATCGCTGGCCGCGTACTGGTTGCTGACCTCCTGTGTGAGCGGATCCATGACCTTGGCCGGATCCGTCAGCCACGAACCTGCCCATAACCCCAGTACGAAACCCAAAGTCCCGAGCAGCAGCACAAATGAATAAAGCACATTACGATAGTTTTTCTTCAGCAGATATTCCTGGACTATATAGAAGAAACCGGCTCCAAAGGCCAGCGCGAACAGACCGTAGGAAAGCATGGCGATAGTGACGTGGATCCAGAGCCAGTAACTTTGCAGAGCCGGCACCAGCGGCTCGGGCCCCGTGTAGAAAATAAAGGCGATGCTGGTGATGAGGAAGGCTGTCGGCACGACGATGGCGCCGGCCGCCTGTACCGGATAAAAGCGTTGGGCTATGAGGAAGAAGAGCACGATGCCCCAGCCAAACAGTGACAGCGACTCATACAGGTTGGCCATGGGAGCGTGCCCCGAGGAGACCCAGCGCAGGATCAATGCCGCCGTGTGCGCCAGCAGCCCCAGGAACAGAAGCATCGTGCCCAGCTTGAGCGCTTGCTGGCTCCTTGTTATCAGGAACCAGATATATATGGCGCCGGAAACCAGGTACGAAATGACCGTGGCAATAAAAAGGATTTCTTCAACTTTTACTAGGTCCATTTAGGTGGCCTCCTGTTTTCCCAATGTCAACCTGAGTTCCGCGACAATGCGTTCGAAATCTTTCTGGAACGTGACCTTTGATCTGTTGCTGCGTCCGCCGAGCAACAGTTCGCCCGATTCACCGACCTTGATCCAGATGCGCCGGTGCGGACAGTAAATAGAGAAGCTGATTCCACCCATGGTCATGAAAAAGCCGATGTAAATCAGCGACTTGCCGGGTTGGTATCTTTCCTCCAGAACAGTTACGTAACCGGTGTTCGACTGATAATAACTGCTCTGATGAAGGCTGACCTTATTTGAGATTATCAGTGTCAGCAACCAGTTGGAAGAGGAATAGCGCAAAGGGTCGTTGACGGTAATGGTTTTGCGCTCGAGACTTTGATCGTCCTGTGTAAGTTCCAGGTCACTTGAATAGACGGAGGGACGATAGCCGACGATGCGGTCTCCCTCCATTACCGGAGCCGTTTCAATCGTGAATTCGTGGTTGGTAACTCGTAAATCCGTGTGCGGTACCGGCGCCGATTTGCCGTCTGGCACGTCAATCTTTTCCTTGTAGCCCAGCGTACCGGTAATGATGGCGCCAACGCCGATCAATAGAAAACTGAGATGGAAACAGATCGAGGCGAGGCCGCTCCAGCGTCCCTTCTGGGCCAAGGCCGCACCGGAATCACTGGTACGCAGATGGTAACGATGCCCCGAGATAATTTCTTTTGCCACCGGCAAGCCGCGCTCGCCCTCGCCTTCAATCGTGGCTGCGGTCGGACATTTCCGCACAAAGATATCCTTGACGTCTATCCGCGGCCGCAAGGCGCGACGTAAGGTGGTCGGAAAACGATCGATAATGCAGAAACCCAGGTTGAAGCCGAGCAGATACAGAATGGCCAGGAACCAGCGTGACCGGTACATGTCGAACAGACCGATGCTCGAGTACAGGCCATAAAGCGGATTGCGCGGCCATCCGGAGGTAGCTACGAGTTCCCCCTGGGGAAGAATCGTACCGATCACCGACAGGATCAGCGTTACGAACAGCAGGGTCACCGCCAGCTTCATCGATAGCAGCATGTGTTTGACGCGGCCGCCGAAAGCACTGTAAAAACAAAGGATCACCGTGAGGTCGAGAAAGGCCAGCAGCCAGCGCAGGTCCGTTGTCTGGTTGCTGCGATAGTAGGCGAATGACAGCACGGCGTCGAGGACCAGCATGGTCACCGTGATAATTAAAAGAATCAGGAAATCAGAGGCGCTCTTGCCGTAGAAATCCTTATTCGCAATTGCAGTATCAGTTATCGCTTCGGGTTCTTCTGAACTCAAACTATCTCCCGTGGAAGCAAGCTGTAACAGTTTCGAAGGCCTTTTCGCTTCGCTGGCCAGCTTGCTGACCCCGGCCTACCCCTTTTAATCCCGCTAATGCCCGCGAAAACTCTTTCGTCCTAACATTCTCGCGGTGACCTTTTTCGTAGGGTTTAAGTATACCTTTTCACAAGCCACAGGAAAACCCCCTATAGCAGGACAATTAATTATTTGAGGTTATCCTCGTTGGTGCAGATGGAGACTCCTCGAAGTCTGTCTCACTCGCCGAGAAAGATGATATCGGGATAAGGGCGGTGTCTCCCCATTTCCACTACACGTACCGAAAAGCCGGCCTCAGCCAGAGCGTCCAGCGATTCCTCGCGGCCCATGAACGTCAAACCGTCACGCCGGCCACTGGTCAAACCGACTGCGGTTGCAATCTGCTCCTGCAGGTATGTCCAGGCGAATTTCCAGCGTGGCCGCCGTTCCTGCGATTTCCAGATCAGCTGTCCCCTCTCCGCTAGCTGGCGGCGGCAAATGCCGAGCATTTGCTTCTGTAAATCCCGGGGAAACAGATAAAGAACGTCGATGAGCGTGATCGCATCGCAAACAGGAATTCCGGCACTGACGAAATCGGCGCCGGTGATGTCGGCGCAAATGAAATCGATGTTGCCGCGGTTGCCAATGGTCCGCCGCGCCTGCTCAATTTTTTTCGGTGAGAGGTCAACGCCGATCACCCGGCGCTCGGGCGAGCTGAGCGCCATCAGGTTCGCGAAGAGACCGTGGCCGCAACCCAGATCGATGATGGTGCCCCGGACGGGGACGTAACTCTCGATGAACTCAAGATCGCTCAGCAACACCCGCCCGCGGAGAAATAATTTTGTACCAGTAGATGCGTCCGCGTAGAGCGCCTGTACCTCATCCATTATCAAGATAGACCTTCCTCGCGTCCCAATCGACCTTCAATATATTTCTGCCATCCGTATTTAGATAGATGAGCTTCTGGTCGCGATCAAGCGGCATGATCTTCGCGCCCGGATCCGGCGATGATAGATATTCCTCGAAGATAACAACCGTGTCCGTGCTTGAGGGCATTTGGACCTGCGGGTTCTGATTCACGGACGGATCGAAAGTCCAGCTCTGAAAATCCGGCAGGTAATAACTCACCTGCTGATAATCGAACACGGCCAGGATAAAAGTCGTTTGGGGATTGAAATTGGCGGCAATCGTGTCCACTTTGGACTCCAGAATGTCATCTCTGGCTGCGATTCGGTTGGCCGACATCGGTGGGCTCAGGACCAGAAACAGTAACAGGTTTACCGTTACCATGGCGCCCGCGAATCCCCACATCGTTTTGTGCGCCTGCCGCCAGCCGCTACTCGCCCATTGGCCGGCTAACTCCTGTAGACTCCAGACTCCGAACAGCAGCAGCGCCGGCAGGAATGAGAAGACGTATCCGAATTCACCGATATGGATGAATACATAGAAGAGCACGCTGGGCAGTAGCCAGACGGCGAGAAACAGCAAACGCCTGTCCCAGAGCTGGTTACGGGTGCGTGAGGAAACTACGACTGCCAGACAAACAGGAACCAGCGCCAGCGCCGCAGTCATCGAGTAGACCAAGAAACGGAGCAGGGTATAAACGTTCAGCTCGATGGCGCTGACGCCACGCCCGAAGACCGAAAAGTATTCGATCAGATAATCACTCTGTGCCCCCGAGGTTTCCTGATAAGGGCCGAAACCGCCAGAAAGCAGCCCCGAAGGAATGTACCAGGCAGCGATACCGGCGGCAAGCAGGACCAGTGCGCCTGCCACACGCCACCGGCCTTTATTCCAAATGGTGAGAAGCAGAAGCGGTAAAAGAAACGGCAGCAGATCCTGGCGAAAACCGGAGGCCAGCCCCAGTAGCAGCCCAGTAGGCAGCACCCAGGCGGTACTTCCTTCCCAGATGCGATACATGGCTCCAGCCAGAGCAATACTTAGAAAAGCGAGCAGTGCATACGGATAAGCCGTTTCGCTGAGCGCCCAAAAGCTGAGGCTGGTCGCCAATAGCAGAGCGGCTATCAAGCCAGTTTGACGATCGAACATTATCCTGCCAAGAACGAACAATCCCGTCACCGCGGCGGTGGCGCACAATACGCTGATCCAGACCATCGCGGCATTCGGATCGTTTAGCGCCTGGTTGATCAGCCATACCAGTCCCACATAAAAGATGTGGCCCGGCGGCTGTGGCTGACCCACGGTGATGTTAAAATGCTCGATCGCGCGGGTGTAAAGGACAGAATCCCAGGCGTATAACAGTGTCGTGCGGAAAGGTATTCTGGAGAGCAGGGTCCCAAAAAACAGAGCGGCGGCGATCGCGGAATCGTTGCCGGACCAGCCGCCCCGTCCCTTGAGGTCAATCGGATTCATCGAGACCGCTGCGGCTGTTCGCATCGCGGGACATGACTAGGTTCGTGTGGCGTGGTGGCAGGAGGTGCAGTCATTCTTTTTGGCATGGTCGGTTTTTGGCGCCCCCTGAGAACCATTCTCATGACACCCGGCGCAGTTTTCATAGCTGCCTTCGATGGAATGCGGCGTTGGTGGTGGTGTCGCTCCTTTGAGAGCGCAGGCCGTGCCGGTCAATGATAGCACCACCGACACAGCCAGCACCGCTGTGGTTTTTAAAATCTTCATCGGCCTCCGGCCCGAACCTGGGTTCATTTCGGTCTACCGGGTTCAATAAAATATTTCATGCTGATTTTCTTGAACTCGCGGCTGCTGAACAGCAGTTCGTATTTGTCGATGCCCGCCTGGCGGCTGAGCTTTGCCGCCACTTCCTGGCAGTCCTCAGGAGTTGCGGCGTGAATCATGGCGAAAACGTTATAATCCCAACCCTCCGCCCGGGGACGCTGATAACAATGACTGACGTCGCTGCTACGCGAAAACGTTAAGCCTACTTCCTCGGCCTGCGAATCCGGCACATCCCAGGCGCTCATCGCGTTAGCCTTATAGCCCAGACGCTGGTGCCGCACCATGGCGCCGAAGCGGCGGATTGTGCCGTCGGCGAGCCACTGACGAACCTTTTCGAGCACTTCGTCCTCAGTCATCCCGGTAGCGGCCGCAAGATCGGCGAATGGCGCCTGCGTCAAGGGAATGTCTTCCTGCAGCAGGCGGACCAGTTCCTTTTCCGATGGCGTCATTATTCTATCCATCGATGACGGGAAGGTTGACCTGGATTTTAAACAGCCGTTTGGCCGGCAGCTCGATGATCGGACCGATTCCGGCACGCTCCTCCATCTCGCTCAGAATCTCCCGGATGCGCTCACGGCTGGGAGCAATTAGCGTGAACCAGACATTATAGTGATGATTGCGCTCGTAATTATGAGTGACATTGTAGAAGGAATTTATGACTTCGACGGCCACATCGAGTTTTTCCGGGGAAACGTGGACGGCACAAAGCGTGCTGGAATATCCCAGCTTGCGGGAATCGAAGGAAGCGCCCAGGCGACGGATCTCACCTGAGGCCATTATCGCCTTGACCCGGCCGATGACCTCATCCTCACCGATGCCCAATTGCCCGCCAATGTCGGCGTAGGGCCGGGCGCTGACGGGAAAACCGGCCTGTATCAGAGTTACGATTCGTTTATCTAAGTCGTCCATATGAAAACCTGCCTGAAAACCTGGTTATCCCGGAGGCTACTCCGATTTTTTATTTGCCTTGGGTTCATAAATACAATAGGGCTCTTCCGCCAGGTAGTCGCCTGTCAGTTCGTAAGCCCGGGCGCGGCAACCCCCACAGAAACGGCGGTACTCGCAATAACCGCAACGACCGTGGTAACCGTCGGGATCGCGCATCTGCCTGAATACCGGCGAATTCTCCCAAATCTCGCTAAAACCCTGCTCGCGCAGGTCGCCGCATTTTACATCAAGGAAACCGCAAATCTGAACCTCGCCCCTGTATGAGATGAAACAGAAGCCCTGGCCGCCGAGGCAGCCCTTGGCTCGAGCGTCCATGCCGAACTCTTCAGGCGTCACTTTCCGGCCCTCGGCATGGGCGCGTTGCCTGAGAATGCGGTAATAATGTGGAGCGCAAGTTGGCTTGAATTGGAGGGGCACAAGCTCTCGCTGGTCGTAAACCCAGTTCAGGGTTTCCTCATACTGCTCCGGGGATAATTCCTGCGACGCAAGCTCCCGGCCGCGGCCGGTCGGCACCAGCAAAAAGGGATGAAAAGCAACCGCGCCCAGATCGATTGCCAGCTTGAGGATGTCCGGCAACTCCGCCAGGTTAACCTTGGTCACGGTTGTGTTGATTTGAAATTCCAGGCCGGCTTTTTTCGCGTTTTCAATGCCTGTGATCACCTCATCGAAAGCGCCTGGAACCCGCCGAAAATCGTCATGAGTGGCGGCGGTGGCGCCGTCAATACTGAGACTGATGCGCTCGATCCCGGCTTCCTTCAGTTTAAGCGCGTTCTCCTCATTGAGCAGCGTGCCACAGGGCGACATGACCATCTTCAAGCCCTTGTCAGTGCCGTAACGGGCTATCTCGTAGATGTTCTTACGCAGCATCGGATCACCGCCGGTGAGGATCACAATCGGCTTACCCACGGCAGCGATCTCGTCGATCACCTGAAAGCATTTTTCAGTGGAAAGCTCGCCGGGATAAGGCCCCTTGTTAGCAGCGGCGCGGCAATGCCGGCAGGAGAGATTGCAGCTGCGGGTGACTTCCCAGGCTACCAGGCGCGGTGCGGCTGGTCCCCCATGGCCGCCCCCGGGCCGTCTGCCCTCGTGTCCCCCCGGATGTCCGTGCTCAGCCAATTTCCTCGTCGGTGAGGTAACAGGCCGGGTCGGGAGCCCAGGGATCGCCGGTCACCAGATCGGCGCGCACACGCAAGGCGCCGCCACAGGAATCAAACCACTTGCAGGTGGCGCAACGTCCGTGAATGTGGCTGCGGCGATCCTTAAGACCCGCCATCAAAGGATCGGAAGTGTCCATCCAGATCTCGCTGAAAGGACGCTCACGAACATTGCCGAAACTGTAGTGCATCCAGAACTGGTCGGGGTGGACGTTGCCGCGGAAATCGATATCCCCAAAACCGACGCCGGAGCTGTAAAGGCCGCCGCCATTCCAGCGGAGCAGTTTCAGCACCGCCTCTGCCCGCTCTGGATCTTCCTGCAGAAGTTTGAGATATAGATAAACACCGTCGACGTGATTGTCCACGGTCAGGATATCCTTCTCCAAGCCACGTTCATGCATATCACGGGTCCGTTCGAGTATGATATCGAGCGCGTCGCGGCTCTCCTCGTGTGAAAGGTCGTCACTCTGCTTGCCGCGGCCGGAATAGACCAGATGGTAGAAACAGGCGCGGTCGATACCCTCGGCTTCGATGAAATCAAATATGCGGTGCAGGTCTTTATAATTGTGGCGTGTAAGGGTCAATCTCAGGCCCACCCGCTGCTCCACCGCCTTACAGTTGCGGAATCCCGCCATCGCCCTGGTAAAGGCGCCTTTCTTGCCACGGAAGGCGTCGTTGATCTCACCGATGCCATCGAGGCTGATGCCTACGTAAGTGAAGCCAAGGTCCTTGATTTGCCGGGCCACCTCACGCGTGATTAGCGTGCCGTTGGTGGAGAGCGTCGGTCGGATGCCCAGCTTGACCGCGTGTTCCGCCAGCTCGAACAGGTCCTTGCGCATCAGCGGCTCGCCGCCGGAGAACAGCAACGCGGGAATCTGAAATTGCGCCAGGTCCTCGATGAGTGCCTTGCCCTCCGCCGTCGTCAACTCGCCTTCATACTTTTTCGCCTCGGAATCCGTGTAACAGTGAACGCACTTGAGGTTGCAGGTCCGGCTGATATTCCAGGCGACGACCGGACGGCGCTCGGCTGCCGATTTCGGCTGGCGAGGAATGCGCGGGGTGCCTGACATCTCGGGTTTGCCTTTGTGGCCATGCCCGTAACGCAACGAGTCTGCAGGAGTGTCGCGATCGCAATAGAGGCGTGTGATATCGATCATGATCTATTCACTCATCCTTTTTCAGGCGGTGCCGGCGATGATAGCCCGGACCAGCCCCTGTATCGTGTACTTGTCGGCCACCATGTCCACCCGGAGCCCCAGTTCACGGGCTGTTTCGGCTGTTATGGGTCCGATACAGGCTATTGCCACACTGTCGGGGAGCGCCGTGAAATCGAACCCTTCGAGGAGTTTCATAAAATTTTTAACGGTGGATGAACTTGTAAAACTAATGATATCAATATCTCCCCCGGAGAGCATATCGGTGATCTCGGCAACACCGGCGTCATCGAGCACGGTTTCATAGGCGGCAACTACCTCGACCTGAGCACCAGCCTCCGCCAGCTTTTCGGGAAGCACTTCGCGCGCCTCCTGCGCCCGGGGGATTAGCACCCGGCTGCCGGCAGCGCCCCGTTCCAGCAGACCCGCAAGCACCGCCTCGGCGCGATACTCGGATGGCATGAAATCTGGTTTGAGGCCGCGGCGCGCCAGCGCCGCGGCCGTCGCCGGCCCAATGGCGCCCAATTTCACTCCCTTGAGATCGCGCACGTCTCCCTCACGGTCAAGCCGCCCGAAAAAATGTTCCACGCCATTGACGCTGGTAAAGACAATCCAGTCAAAAGGCAAGCCGGCGCTCGATCCGCTACCGGCTTCCGGCGCCATATCACCGGCGCGAAGCCGGGCAATAGCCGCATCCAGAGCCGCATAACCGTCAGCGGGAGGCATCACCTTGATGGTGGGAAATTCCACCGCAATAGCGCCCGCCGCTTCGATCGCCGTCACCAGATCGCTGGCCTGGGCTCGCGAACGAGTCACGATTATCCGTTTACCGAACAGGGGCCGGTCCTCGAACCAGTGCAGCTTTTCCCTCAGGGAAACCACATCACCGACGATGGTTATCGCCGGAGCCTTGAAGCGGCGCTTTTTGACCATATCCACAATATTTGACAGGGTTCCGGTGAGCGTTTCTTGCCGCGGCGTCGTACCCCAGCGGATCAGCGCCACCGGAGTCTCCGGATCGCGGCCGTTGGCGACGAGATTCTCGACGATGTGAGGGAGGTTTTTCACGCCCATGAGGAATACCAGAGTTCCGACTGCAGTCGCAATGCGGTCCCATTTGATGGATGACTCCGCCTTGGTGGGATCCTCATGGCCGGTGATGAAAGCCACATCGGTGGTCAGGCCCCGGTGGGTTACGGGTATGCCGGCATAGGCGGGAACAGCATAGGCAGACGAAATGCCGGGGACGACTTCAAAGGGGACACCGGCCTCACGCAGGGCCAGCGCCTCCTCGCCGCCGCGGCCGAAGATGAAAGAGTCGCCGCCCTTGAGACGGGCTACTACGTGGCCGGCCAGCCCTTTTTCCACAAGCAGTTTATTGATGTCAGGCTGCTTCATGGTATGATCTCCACCCTTTTTACCGACATAGATCAGTTCCGCGTCGGGGTTGGCATACCCGAGCAGCGGCCTGCCGGCGAGATAATCGTAGATCACGACATCGGCCCGGCGCAGGCACTCGACGCCCTTGAGGGTGAACAGGCCCGGATCACCTGGCCCGGCGCCGACGAGAAATACTTTGCCCACTTTGTTCATAAGCCACCCTTTTTTGCAGGTCCCCGGCCGCGATAACCGGGAACTATAAACTTGCCCTGCCCTCCGGGCAGAGATTAAGTATCTCACCCGGTTTATCGAAATAGAAGT
>Ga0172371_10003011_pt1 | contig 26387 bp, 22 predicted proteins | sample Lak12m_FD_114543 | JGI IMG/M metagenome (GOLD analysis project Ga0172371, IMG submission 114543) | Freshwater microbial communities from Kabuno Bay, South-Kivu, Congo - kab_022012_12m | ecosystem: Environmental > Aquatic > Freshwater > Lake | place: Democratic Republic of the Congo: South-Kivu... | reverse complement strand
CTGCTCCTAGTACGAGAGGACCGGAGTGGACAGACCTCTGGTGTGCCAGTTGTCGTGCCAACGGCATTGCTGGGTAGCTACGTCTGGCAGAGATAACCGCTGAAAGCATCTAAGTGGGAAACTCGCCTCAAGATAAGATCCCTGTATCCTTTTTTGGAATAAGACCGCAGGTAGACTACCTGTTATATAGGCAGCGTGTGTAAGCATAGTAATATGTTAAGCTAAGCTGTACTAATGGTCGAAGGCTGATCCGCGTGGTGCGGAGAACTTGATACTTTTCAACCACAAAAAATCTAAAATCAATTATTGTTCAGTTCTAATTTGTGAATAAGTCTCTTGGTGATCAGAGCGGCGAGGGTACACCCGGTCCCATTCCGAACCCGGAAGTTAAGCTCGTCAGCGCCGATGGTACTTGGTGGGCGACTGCCTGGGAGAGTAGGTCATTGCCAAGAGACTTTTCTTTTTAATATAAAACCGTTTCACTTTGTGAAGCGGTTTTATTGTTATTTCTGTTCTATATATAATATAACTGAAATAATTGCCTTTTCACTTTAAAAAAAAATCCTATAACCCGCATTCCATGTGAATGAATCGAAATCCGACAAAACATACCATTTACACCTAAATACTACAGTATAATTAAATTGAAAGAAAGATGATTTCGGAAGATGTTCTATTTCCAATCTCTTTTGATCATTTCAGAAACTCCAAATTAATCCAGTGTGCACCATCATTGGATTCTGGTAACTCAAGGAATTATTATGAATTGCCGCCCATCCTGTAACGGAATTTGCCAAGGCTTTCAGGTAACTGGAGATGAAGATATCTTCCTTGCCTTGTTCGATGATTTATCCAAAGGTGATTTCATATGCAGTTCAATTAAATAACATTCTATAATGACTGAAAGGAACAAATACCATGCTCGTATCAGACCCAAACAATTCCATTCTACAATTACGTGTCGCAATCACAACAAGCGATTATGAACGCCTGGTTAAATTCTACTGTGACGGACTTGGCATCGAACCCGCCGCCGTCTGGAACAGCGATGGCGGTCATGGACTAATGCTGGAAATGGGCAAAGCCACACTCGAACTGTTCGATGAGCGACAGGCGCAGTTGATTGATCAACTCGAAGCGGAGAAACGAATCAGCGGTCAGATTCGGTTTGCGTTGCAAGTGCCAGACCTGAAGTCTGCGATGGAGCGTTTGCTAGCCAATGGAGCGACTCTGGTTCATCCGCCTGTCACGACTCCATGGGGAGATACCAATGTCCGCTTGCAGGACCCCGATGGGATGCAAATCACGTTGTTTCAACCAAGTAATACAACCATCTGATGCTTTGAATCGTTTCACAAACTAAAAGACTCAGCCCGCGTGTATTAACATAAAATCCTGCAAAGGTTTTTCTTATTAATCATTTACCCGTCAGCATATTGCTGACGGGTATTTAGATTCCGCCATCAGGTTTTCAATGAACTTGTTCTGGTTTTATGCAAAGTTCGACATGACTGCGATGATGGCGACGCTTGTCAGACATATCGTGAATAATGCCAGGATGGTGGTTGCGATGCCAGTCCCTTTAGAACGCAGCCAGCCTGATAACCCGATCCCGGCTAGGAAAACATCGATTGCCCCAAAAATGATCAGCAAGGCATAGCTGCCATACCCGTCCAGTTTTACAGGAACAATATTGCTCTCCGCCGCGGCTGCGAATAATAATACAAATACCAGCAAGGAATACACGAACATGACGGTTGACCCGGCGAAGGCGACAATGGTGACCGTCATCAGTTTACCCGGTTTATCGGTGGAGAGTAGTTGGATCACGGCAGAAATTGCGAACCCAGCCATGATACCTGCCAGAGTGGCAAGAGCGCCTGTTTCTTGCAGATAATTATCGAGGCTCATAATTTAGGACTCCTATCTATTGGAAAAAATTCATATCGGTCAAATTCAAACCATTGTAACTCCGGCATAAGGATCTCACAAGGTCCTCTCTTTAAATACAGGAGAATAGCTAAATAGCTGATCTGACCTATGATCGATAATTAAAAAAAAACAAGCTTTGATCTCTCCGCCTGGCAATAGGGGAGGATCGTGAGAAACAGTAATAAATTACGACTTAAATTCCTGAAGATATTAATTGACATAAGCACCTTTTTCGCTATATACTACGAAGTAGTTTCCATATCCGTTTCTCATCCCCATTCCATAAAGAGGTTACATGGACCAAAAATTGACGCTCGGCAGCAAGGTACGTTACGGTTTAGCCGATCTCGGCTTTGCCCTGATCACATCCGCCATGCAGTTCTTCCTGCTCTTCTATTACACCGATGTGGCTGGGATCAACCCGGCCCTGGCCGGGGTGGCGCTGATGGTCGGAAAGTTGACCTGGGATGCCATCAATGATCCCCTGTTCGGTTACTGGTCCGATCGCACACGCTCCCGCTTCGGGCGCAGACGCATCTACATGCTGATCGGTGCCGTTCCTTTGGGCATTGCCGCCTGGATCATGTTCTCCCTGCCGAAAGGTCTGACAGGTGTACCCGCTTTCCTGGCAGTATTGCTGTCCTTCTGGCTGGTGGACACCTTCCATACCATGACAACTACCCCGTATTATGCCTTGACTCCCGAGTTGACCCGCGACTATAACGAACGAGCCAGCCTGACCTCGATCCGTATGGTTTACAGCGTATTTGGTTATATCCTCGGAGCGGCACTGACCACCATCCTGGCTGGTATCTTCCAGGGTTTTGATATGAACTTGCAGCAAGCCTGGAGCACCACCGGGGCAGTCTTCGGAACAGTTGCCGTGATCACAACCTTGATAACGACCCTATCGATCAAGGAACGTCCTGAACTGGCCGGGGAGCCGTCCACCCTCCCCCCCGTAAAGGCATTACTGACTTCCTTCAAGAACAAACCATTCCTTGTTTTAATGATAGCCTTCGTTCTGAGCAGTTTCAGCTTTACAATACTGACCGCCCTGGTACCGTATTTCATCCAGTATCAGTTGAACATGGGCGACCAGGTTTCTTTCGTGCTCCTGGCCATGCTTCTAACCGTCGGGATCTTCCTTATCCCGGCTAAACTTGTTTCAGACAGGATCAATAAAGGTCCTGCCTATGCCCTGGGGTTGTTTATCGCATCGCTGGCATTAATAAGTGGTTTTTTTCTGCCGCATGAACCCACACCTCTGATCTACGTGGTAGCCATCGTGGCAGGATTGGGATTTTCAGCCCAGTGGGTTTGCCCCTGGAGCATGCTGCCGGATGTGATCGAGTATGACGAAAAGATGACCGGTGAACGGCGTGAAGGTGTCTATTACGGTTTGTGGGCTTTCCTGGGTAAGTTTACAGGCGCGTTCGGGGTTGCCGTCAGCGGATGGGCATTGGGATTATTCGGTTACGTACCCAACGTGGAACAAACTGCCCATGCCCTGTTCGGTATCCGCTTCTTTTTTGCCATCGTCCCGGCTATTGTTCTTTTGATCAGCCTGCCGTTCCTGATCAAATATCCGATCACCCGCCAATCTCACGCAGCGCTTGTCAAAGAACTGGCGGACCGCAAAACAGCAAAAAACCCGGAGTAGAATATGAAAATCGTCATCATCGGCTCAGGCATAGCCGGGCTGACAGCCGGAGCCTACCTGTCCAAAGCCGGACACTCTGTCACTGTATTCGAACAATTCCCCACCCCGGGTGGGGTGACCGCAACTGTAACCCAGGATGGATACGGTTGGGATATCGGTCCACTGTTGCTTGAGGGGTTCGCTCCGGGTGACAAGGGAAGGATCATCCTGGAAGAGCTTGGCATTAGTGAGCAGGTTCGCTCGGTACATGAAGACAGGGGTTTGTCGATGACCGAGTTCACCCTGTGGAGACCGGATGATTACGAGGGTCCCTATTGGCGGCGGGAGCGCTTGAAGAAGCTTTTCCCCGAGGAAAGTAAAGCCCTGGACAGCTATTACCGCTTCTACGATAAGATGATCCGGTTGATGTCACTCGGACGGCAGACAGAGACTACCCGGGGGTTGACTGCGCTTTGGTTAAAGCTGCAGATGTGGTTTGACTTCCAGCAGGTCAAGGATAAGGTGGATTGGAACGGCGGGCAGTTAATGGACTATTATTTCAGATCACCTGTCCTTAAAACTTTCTTTCTCGGGATCGTTGCTGATTTCGTAACTGCGCCAAGTGAATTCCCGGCATTGGGAGTCCCTTCCATTCACCTTGAAACCGCGTTCGATAAGCGCATTCCAACCTTTCCTGGTTCTCGAAGTGCCCAGACGGCTTATACCTATATCCTTGATGGTTGCCAGAGCCTGGTTGCTGCAGTCATGGGTGTGATCCTGGAAAACAATGGCAAGGTGTTGACGAACACAGCCGTTAAACGAATTCTGATTGAGAACGGGAGGGCTACAGGTGTGGAACTGGCTAATGGCAAAATCGAATTAGCAGACCTGGTTCTGGCTTCCGGGGGGATGAAAGAATTATTTTTCGACCTGGTCGGTCGCGAAGAGATCCCGGACGATCTGGTGGCACAGATCGAAGCCAACCGCATGATGGAATCTGTTCTGATGGTGCAATTGGGCATTGATTTCGACCCAACCCCCTACCAACCGGCTGTCCTGTGCTATTACTACAAAACAAATGATCTGGAGGGTTCCGTCCAGCGCTTGAGAACAGGTATCTACCATGAGGGCAAGGAAGGTTTCCTGATCTATGTCCCCTCCTTGCATTCACCTTCAATGGCACCGGCAGGAAAGTATGCCGTAACCATTTACACGATCGCCCCGGATACGTTGGCTGAAGGAAGCTGGTCTGCTCAGAAGGAATCCCTGGCTGATAAACTGGTAGCCGAAGCAGAAACCCATATCCCCGGTCTGCGCCAGCACACACTGACGCGCATGATCCTGACCCCGGAAGATTTTCGGAAACGTACTGCCCAGAAACATCATTCCTTTGGTGGAATTCCACCTGTCATGGGTAACAAAGCTCCGGCTCATAAAACCCCGCTAGAGAACTTATGGTTCATCGGGGCTCAGAGTGAAAGTGCCGGTGGGGTATTAAATGTGATGAGCGGTGCTCAAAAGGTGGCTAAAAGGATCATCTCGGATAATTAGTTGATCAATAATACGCAAGAAAGCACTTCATATCTCTTTGGGATATGAAGTGCTTTTTTATTCGCCCGGAAAAAATCTCAGTCCTGTTGGTTTTCTTTCTCGCTTATGGCAGCCTGAACTTCCTCATATTTCTTCTGGCTGAGAGGATAGAAGAATAATGCCAGGTTGCCTAATAGGATCAGCACAGCAGGAAGTGGTCCGATCAGAAAACGGATACCCTGGATGGAGGTTGCAGATTGAATTACATCCGGAATATAACCGAAGTATGTCAGGCACTGACCGATCAAAAAACCGGCAAAAGCACCACCCAATGCGATCATAAAAGTCCACACACTGTAATACACTCCCTCACATCGCACACCTGTACGGGCAAATCCAAACTCGATCGTATCAGGAGCCATGGACCAGGGCAGAACAAAATGGGAGGAAAATCCAATTCCTGCCAGTACCATGAAGACCAGCGCCCCGGTTTGTCCCAACTTGTCTGCAGTGAATGCGAACGATACAACTGCCAGGAGTGTCAGGGTCATTCCAATGATATAAGCCACCTTCTTGCTGACTTTCCTGGCAAACCAGACCCAAAACGGGATGGTGGCGATCGTCACCACCAGCAAGGTGATCATCGCCAATGTGACTGATGCCTCGGCTTGGAAAATGTATTTATAGTAATAAACCAGCATACCTTCCATGATAGCCACGGCTGTACTATTTGTGAACCAGGCGGTAAGCAGCAGGAGATATGGCTTGTTGGTGAAAACATCCTTTAAAGATTTGGGGATGCTCTCCCCCCTGGGTTGTTCCATTAATTTTGGTTCACGCACACTGAAAAAAGTAGCCAAGAGGGAGAGGGATGCCAGGGTTCCGAAGACGGCTGCCATACCGGTGTAACCGGCTGTCCGGGTGGCAAACATCGCCATGAGTGGAAGAGCCGCACCTGCACCAAGGATGGTGCCTATCACCGCAAATGCCTGCTTATAACCGGAAATACTGGTGCGTTCGTTATAGTCCTTGCTGATCTCGGGCAGAATGGCGTTGTAGGGAATATTGGTGAAAGAATAGACTGTGCAAAAGAAAACATAGGTAAGCATCGCCCAGTAGAACTTGCCCATTTGATCTGCTAATCCGGGGTTACTGAACATCAGCACAAACGCCAGGCCGAAAGGGATGGCAAAGAAAAGGATGTAAGGACGTCTGCGCCCCCAGCGTGAACGGGTGTGATCCGAGATGTAACCGATAAAAGGATCGATAATCGCATCCCAGATCTTGCCGATCAGCAGCGCAGAACCAGCCAGGGCTGCACTTAATCGGACTTCATCGGTCAGGAAGTTCATCAACCAGAATGATGTGAGGGTGAAAAATATGCTGCTGCTGAATTCACCTGCACCGAAGCCTATCTTGGTCTTGCGTGATATTTTCTCCGTCATGTGGTCTCCTCTTTAATGTAATAAGAGATAGGAACAACTCAAAGCGATCAATAATTGGCCTCCGGCATAAAAAATTGGGCCAAAAAATACTTTCAGAGGTTTGCGGAAGCGGTGCACTCCATACTCAACATCTCCCAGGAACAACATGCTGCAACCAATTACCACCAACCAGGCAGAAACAAGAGAAAAAGTGCTCTCGAAAAGAGTGGAGATCGCGCGGGTCACCATGAAAGGCATCACCAGGCCATAGATCAGAACCGGGATCTTAAAACCACCCAATCCCTTCCAGTACAGGTTCATCAGGAACAGGTAGATCAGGAAAAAAACTCCCGCAATAACCAGATCCTGCTTTTGGAACCCGCTGAAATGCGTAAAAGTGAGTGCATATTCAAGATAGGCGACTACGAACACTGCAATGGCAGCATACAGGATCTTGTCTCTGGTCATATCGATATTGAAGATATCTGCCAGGAAGCAGAATCCCATGCCCACCAGGATCCAGATGCTATAGCTCTTATCCGCTGTCGGGCTTAAAAAGCTTAGCGCTGCGATGACCATCGCCAGGAAGGTGGCAATAGGCTGGATGAATGCAGTTCTTTTAAGATCATTGCGGTTGCGGGCGATAACGTATAGTATGACCAGAATTAGATATAAGGGAACTGGAATAAGCGCATAATTCATTTGGATATCCTTTTAAGAAGGGTACAGGTATTATTCAATTATGAAGACAGGCGGAAAATCGTCAACCTGTCTGTAAACCGAAAATAATGAATTTGAGCCAATTCAAGAATTGATTCCATCAAGCCACATCCTCAGGTCTTACTTCACGCCCGATCGCAGCGGATTGCAATGCCGCCAGTGCGAACTGCAAGACAGCCTTTCCGGTTTTACCGTCCAGTTGGGGTTGTTGACCAGCCTTGAGTTTGTCGATGCAGTCCTGTGTTGCAGCAATAAAGCTGTCATGCCATTCCACACCTTCCACCGGGATGGAGGTGGTCTTGCCATCTTTGAAAAGCATCAATTCCGGCAGGTCAACTGTCCGGGCTGTGTAACGGTTGATAAAAAGGATGCCTTTCTCACCAATGACCTCGATGCGATCGTCGTCGGCATAATACTGTGAGTTGATGCGCATCTTGGGAGTGTGTTCAATATCCAGGACACCATACCGGTGTGAAGACTGGTACCGGAACATTATCATGGCGGGTGCATCGATCTTGACCAGGCTGACAGCCTCCGTAACCGGAGTTTGATCGATCCAGGCATAAACTCTTTCCACTGGTCCTCCCAGCGCATAGGCGATGGAAAACAGGTGGTAACCATGATCGAAGACCAGAGGTCCGCCTCCGTTTTGTTTTTCATTGAAACGCCATAACCAGGATGCGAGGGGTACATCCCAGGAGGTATCGGCTGTACCGGTCGAGACATGCAAGCGAACCGCGCGGATATCCCCGATCTCGCCAGCCTCGATCATCTGGCGGGCGCGCACTGCCGGTGCATAGTAAACGAAATTCTCATAAACCCGTAACATCACACCGGCTTTATCGGAGGCAAGGATCATTTCATCCGCTTCGTTTACCGAGAGTGCCATGGGTTTCTGAACAGAAACATGCTTCCCGGCAGCACAGGCCTCCACGGTCATGGAGCAGTGCAAGTGATGCGGCGTCAGCAGTTCAACAAGGTCAATATCTTTATCTTCCAGCACTTGCTGGTAACTGGTATATATCTTTTCAACACCCCACTCCCTGGATTTCTTTTTTGCATGAGCTTTATTGGTATCGCAGACCGCCACGACTCTGGCGTCATCCCGGCCCCGGTATCCCAACTGATGCAGATCCGAGATCCGTCCACATCCAACAATGGCAACTCGTAGTTGTGTCATGGCTTGTTTGCCTCCTGCGCGTCTGCATCCATTGTTTCCAGGATCGCGCCTTTATTAGCCTGTGAAACAATTCGACTGTAAGTTCCCATAAATCCATCCCGGATGGCAGGCTGACGGGGAATCCAGCTAGTTCGGCGGCGTGAGAGTTCATCCGCGTCGACTAGCAGGTTCAATTTCCTCCCGGGAATATCGCTCTCGATGCGATCCCCCTCCTTTACCAAAGTAATTGTCCCGCCAACATAGGCCTCCGGGGCGACATGACCGATACACGGACCACGTGTTGCCCCCGAAAAACGTCCATCCGTGATCATGGCAACCGAATCATTTAATCCCATCCCGGTTAACATGGCTGCAGGAATTGATAACTCACGCATACCTGGTCCACCACGCGGGCCTTCGTTGCGGATGACTAAAATATCTCCTGGATGGATCGACTTCATGTCCAGCGAGGTTTCAAGTTCTTCTTCACACTCAAAAACCCGTGCCGGTCCATTATGGTGGAGCATATTAGCAACCATGCCACTTTGCTTGACAACTGCGCCATCTGGTGCCAGGTTGCCATGTAATACTGCCAGTCCGCCTTCAGGGAAAAGGGGAGCTTCCAATGAATGCAATACTTCAGGGCGCAGATTTTTCGCACTTTCGATCCGGGTCCGTAAAGTTTCATCGGTAACAGTTGGAAGGTCAAGATGCAAGAGGGGAGATAGGATCTTCAGAACGGTGGAAATCCCCCCGGCTTCGTGCAGGTCGATGACTGTGTAGGGACTGGCAGGTCGAAACTTGCCGATCAGTGGAGTCTGTCGACTGAGGTCATCGAAGGCATCCAATTCCAAAATTATCCCGGCTGCATGTGCGATGGCTGGAATGTGCAGCGTGGCATTTGTTGATCCCCCCAGTGCCAGTACCACCCGGATGGCATTTTCCAGGTTTTCCCTGGAAAGCATGGATTGGGCAGTCAGGTTTTGCTGAACCAATTGTAGGATCCGGCGTCCACTTGCCTGGCATAATTCCTGGCGGTCAGGGTGGAGAGCAGGGAGCGTCGCACAGCCGGGCAATGTCAACCCAAGTGTTTCGGTTACACAGTTCATGGTACTGGCAGTGCCCATAAAATTGCAGGCTCCCGGTCCAGGGCAGGCATGACTCTCGATCGATTCGAATTCACTTTCGGAGATCGTGCTGGCACGAAGTTTACCCATGCCCTCTTTTACATCACTGGTCATCACCATCCGCTCGCCGATCCTGCCGGAAGCCATCGGACCTCCGGTTACAAAAATGGTGGGAAGATCCAGGCGAGCCGCAGCCATTAACATTCCTGGTACGATCTTGTCACAGTTGCACAGCATCACCAACCCGTCAAATCGATTGGCACCTGCCATTAATTCTATCGAGGCTGCAATAATATCCCGCAGAGGAAGTATGTAGTGCATCCCTTTCCCCTGGGCGATCCCATCACATGGGGCAACCGTATTGAACTCAACCGGGGTTCCGCCTGCCTGGCGCACACCCAGTTTGACCCATTCTGCGAGTTGACGCAGGTGGAAATGACCGGGATTAACTTCACTCCATGAATTGACGATCCCGATCAATGGTTTGTCAAAATCCGAAGTTTGTAAACCCATCGCACGATACAAGGAACGCGGATATGCTCCATGCAAACCTTTAAAGATGCCACGACCATCCGTCATCATAAGCCTATATTGTGGCGAATCGCTTGAACATCGGAGCACCAGTTACCCACATTCCAGCGCCCATAAACACCCATCCCACCCAGGGGGTCCGGTCCGAAATAGACCGGCACATGGATCAGCGCCAACCCGGCATGCCTGCCAGCCTCTTCCAGTGCGGCAGCAAGCGACTCGGGTGTCCTCCCGCCATTCAATGCCAGAAGATCGGGGATGGCTCTTGCCCAGGAAAGGTAGTCAACCTGGATGGAGTTCCCGGTGGCGAAATCATGCCCGAACTGGTCATTTTGCAGGCCGGTGATGGCACCCATCCGACCGTTATCCAGCAGCAGGATGCAACCCTGCGCTCCGTGTTCAACGCCATCGATCAGGATCTGTGGATTCATCGTAAACGAGCCATCACCTGTCAGAGCCAGAGCATAAAATGGTTTTGAGGCAACCCCTGTCGCTAGCAAAGCCGAAACTGCAAACCCCATGTAAGATGCGCCAGTATCGGTGAAGGTCTGATATGGGTGCTCGTCTTCCACGATCTGGAAGCCATTCGCCTGGACATCACCGGCGTCAAAAAAGCAGACCGCCTTTTGTGCTTTTGCCCAATCTGTTGCCAGTTTGATCGCTGCCGGTTGTGTCAAAACTGGTTCACCCCAGTATTTGTCATATAAAGTTGGATTCAAGAAGCGTTGCTGTTTAAAGTTCTCCCATACCAGTTTCTGCTTCATGCAGGCCATCAGCCATTCGGTTTTATCACTGCTTCCATTACCCAGGGTTCGATTCAATTTTGCCAATGTCAGCCTTGCATCCCCGACCAGTGCCAGTGTATGCCGATAGTGGGTGGCGTCATCAAGATCGGCGTTGATATTGATGACATGTTTTACATTGGGATATCCTGTTCTTGAGCAATCCGACTGGCAAACGGAACGTGTTCCGACTGCGATCAGCAGGTCGGCATTTTCCATGGCAAAATTACCGGGTAGTGAGCCCTTCGAGCCGCCGACAGACATGTTCTGCGGATGAGAATAAGGTACGCAGCCGGTTGCGATGGGAGTGTGAACCAGCACCCCGCCCGAACGCTCAAGCAGAGCCCCCAGTTCGGGACCTGAACTCCAGCCACCACCGCCTACCTTGAGGACGATCCGTTCCGCTTCCCGGATCCATCCTGCTGCCTGGTCGTAATTGCCCTCTGCCGCACCCAGGGAAACCGGGCATGTTTCCGGCAATTCGTCGAGATTAAAATTTGGCAACCAGGCAGCCTGGGTATTCATGGGCATCAGCAGGAAGAAAGGACCGGCGTGGTAAGGATGGTCCACCGTCGCCGCACCACGTTGCAGGGCTGTTGGGAGCGCCAGGGGGGTGTGAAGAGAATAGGAGCGACCCATGGTTGCAGAAAGTTGCAGAAATAAGCCCTGTTCGTGTTTTGGCACTTGCTGCATGTTGAAACCTTCGTCTTCGCTGGTCTCGTCACCGAACAGGTACCAGATTCCGATCCCATCGGAGGCGGGAACAAGCGAGGCAGCCAGGGCTTGCAATGCCCCCGGACCAATGGATGTGATCACGGCAGCTTTCTCGCCAGTCACCCATCGTAAAGCAGTGGCGGCATGCGAAGCCTCGATCTCGCTGCGTACTCCGCAGACCTTTACCAGACCTGCTTCCTGGTAAACTCGCAATACCTCGCCTACTTCGGTCGAACCATGTCCAAAAACCGTGAGAAAGGTTTTCACACCCTGACGGATTAAGCCCAGCACCAGCGCCTCGGAGAGTGTCAGATCAAGGTGATGATGCAAATTATTTTTTGATAATGCAGTGGCATGTTCGATACGTGAGCGGGTCAATTCATTGTGGAGGGGTTTAAGAGATGCGTTCATATTTACCTCTATTATGCCTTTATTTTACCAACAAAACACCTATAGACTGTGAATCATCGCTGATCCCTGACGGGTGATAGGCGGTATTGTACTCTGAAAAGGCTCTCACAATCCCACCTGCAACGACAGCAAGCAGCGATTAGCATACACCTGTAATTGCCATAGTCTACCTGAAGCTAACTGATGAAACAGCCAGAAGCTCTTCAAGAATCGAAATACTTTATGAAGGTATGATATTTTTAAAATGTCAATACATTACACAAAGCCGATTTTGTCCAAACCATACCTCTTATCTTGCTGAAACAGGTGAAAATACAATCAAAGCTTCTAGCAATAATAATTATTAAAACAAGCTCAATTGGGTCCACGCAATTGAGCTTGTACCGATCAGTGGCAGCAAACAAGTCTGACGATTTATGGGAAGCAGTAATGGATGAATTATATTTTAAACCCAGGAGCTACTTAACCATTGTTACCAGCCGTACTCCCAATGGTTTGATCTTTTGAAAGCCATTACCAGAAATGATGCCATCCAATACAGGATCAATCCTTACCACTATACTGCCACAAAGCATATTGATCCCGTGGTTAAAAAGTAAAGGACTGAGCGGGGTGCTAGGTCCCAGGATGATTACATAAGCATCTGGAGAGCATAACGACAGCAAACCATCCATCGTACCATTGATAAAAGCCATGCTGGTGATCGCAACTACATCCGAATTAGGGATGATGCGTGGAGCTTCACTGGCATCCAGATCACCATCCTTTGGACGCAACTCAAGCACATCGAGCTTGCCTACCTGCTGCTGAAGTTCTGGAACGAAAGGGAAATGCCCGATCAAAGCCACTTTTTTCCCCTTTCCCATTTGAGCGATCATATCCCCTGCATTGCGCTCAGTCCACCTCTCAGGCTGATACGGCAATAATGCATTGATGGCAGCCAATCCCACACTGGTAAAAGGTGGTTTGTTCCCGCTTGTCAGTTGACAAAGTCCACGCGCACTCTGCTTCTCAAGTTCAATCACCTTTGCTCGATGCTCATCGTTCATCCGAAAATCGTGGACCGGGTTCGATCCCAACCCGCAGCGGCGCACACCGTCCAGCTCTACAACTACCCCTGTCCAATGCATGCCGATGCAAACTCTCTCTACCTTGGCGTCTGGTAAACCAGAGTAAATTTCTTTCAAAAGGTTCATGATAATAATTGCCCTTTAACGAGCTGTCCTTTTTCAAGTCTGGATCGCCCTTCAGGTATTTGTATTATTGCATCTGTGGTTGCCATCATTTGAAAACGACTTGACAAATTGATCGGATGAAAAATCTCCATATCGGATGTTGCTTCGAGCCAGCCATTAATGAATTGTGTCCAATCCAATTGCCCGTTGACAGTCTCGGCAAGCCTCATGGTCTGGAGGGGTAGCCCTGTTCTCTTACTACCGGATAATTTCCTTAATCCGGGTAGTGCCAATTGCAGGAATGCCATTGAATTGGAAGGTGGTCCACCTGGCAGGCAAAAAACAGGTTTTCCGGTATAACTTCCAAAAGCCACCGCCTTACCCGGTCCGATGCGGACGCGATGATAGATTTTTTCCCAACCCAATTCATCTAAAATTCGTACCACAAGATCACGTTCACCGCTCCAGGCTCCCCCACTGGTCAAAACGGCATCATGGTCACTCAGACAGGTTTGAAGTTTTTCTCGGATCAGGATCTCGTCATCCCGTGCAATAAATGTGTTTACTTCAAACCCAAAATGTAAACACCAGGCTGCAAGCGCGATTAGGTTACTGGCATACAATTTACCAGAAATTAAAGGCTGCCCTGGAGCAATGACTTCATTTCCTGTAGCCAGAATAGCGATTCTTGGCTTTTTTACTACAGGTATGGACGAATACCCCGCTGCCGCCAGGGAACCCAGTTTTAGTGCAGTGATTTGAACACCTTTTTCAACTTGCAATTCTCCAGTGCGGATATCGCTTCCCTGTAATAAGATATTGCGACCTGCATGAGCATCATTCATTACAAGCAGAGAATCTCCAGTCAACAAGGTGAACTCTTCTGCAATTACTGCATCAGCACCCTCCGGGATGGGAGCGCCGCTCAAAATTCGAACTGCTTCCCCCAACTGCACTTGCCCTTGCCAACCTCCGCCAGCGGCAACCATTCCAATAACTCGCAAAACTACAGGAGAATTTTCACTGGCTGATTCAATGTCCACTGAATGGACTGCAAAACCATCCTTGAGGGAGGCATCCACCGAAGGTGAGTCCACCAGACCCGGCAAGTCTCTGGCTGAGATCCGGTCCACAGCAGAGAGCAACCCTGCATCTTCCGATGCGAGCGATTGAATGTGTTCGTGAGTGAGCCGCAAAGCCTCATAAAAAGATATCATGGTTTAATTAAAAAGCGTTGTTCGATCAAGTCTGCCATGGCTTGCACATCTTCCAAGCCAAAGTGGGGTACACCCAGGTCGAGCGGGAAATCAGCCGCCACGGCAAAGCGCTGCTCTTGGCTTCCAATAAGATCCTTTGAATTGGCAGCCCGAACGACTTCAAGGGCTGGTTTCCCCGCTTGCTTGTAGCCCTCCACCACGATCAGGTCCACTCCTGTGACATTTTCACAAATTTCATCCAGGCTGAGTTCTTTATCGATCTTCCAGTAGGATGCGACCTTATCCGGTGCGGCGATGATGACATGATCACTGCCTGCTACAAAAAAACGCCAGCTATCCTTGCCGGGTTTATCAATATCGAAACCACTGTGCGAATGATGCTTGATGGTTGCCAGCCTGTAGTTCCGCCGTTTCAATTCGGTGATGAGTTTTTCGAGCAGGGTGGTTTTCCCGCAGCCAGACTTGCCGATGACGGTCACGATGGGAATTTGCATATTACGCCTTCAGAGACGGATGTTAATACATCCCGATGGTTTTCAGGATCACTTAACATACCATAATAAGATTGTCCTGCACAAGCCTTGCACAGGATTTGTTCTTTAAACCTTACTTCACGTTCGTTAAAGATCTCTTCTCCACAATGCCAGCAATTAACCCTGGCGCTCTCACAACTGATTATGGAGCGCATTGAAACGATCAGATTGACGCGTTGAACGACCAGTAATTCCTCCACCGACATCGACTGGTAGGCAAGCAGGTAAGCGTGCCATGAATCTTCAGGTTGTTGGGCATGGTTTTTGACTGCCAGGCGGACATTTGGATGAGGTGCAATACGGACGGTCTTGCCCGTGACGGTATCGGTAAAAGTAGCTGCCATTTTTCCAAAGTCCATCACCCGCATCGTTCGGCGTCCAGCCCAACAACCTGTCGAAACGCTGACACCGTCCATCAGGCATCCATCCGTTTCAATAAATGTAAAAAGCCGTTTATCCTCCTGGGGCAATTCCAATCCCAGGAAGTTCGCGGCACACAAACCCATGCGTACACCCAGGACCTGCCTTGGGCACAGGTGATTATGCCAACTGGCTGATAACTCCAGTAATTCTTCAAGTTTGGTCATGGAAATCTTCCCGTCAGAAAATGATAAAAAAAGCGAAGGACAGGATCACTAAACCGATTGAAATGATTTTATCCAGCGACCCCGCGCGTAATGGTATGACACGGCTCTGTTCCGGGCGGAACGCACGGCATTCAGCCGCCAGGGCAATTTCCTCGGTCCTGCGCAGGGCATTGGCGATGATCGTCATTAACAAGAGACGGATGCCGCGCCAGCGTTGTCTTCGCAATCCGCCACGCATCCACATGCTGTGCCAGGTATTGATGGTAGCTGTTTGCAGGGAGGGTAAAAGATTGATGGCTACACCCATGCTGAACCCCAACCCCTTCAGACCAAAGCGTTCCAGCAAGCTGGCAATGGACGAAATATCCACTGAATGGGTGAACCCGTCCACGGCAACGAGCACAACGATGACCCGTATGATGATCCGCAGGCTGCTGGCAAGACCCTCGGATGAGTAGGTGATACCCCACAGGCTGCGGTCCAGGTCTCCCAGGAAGAAAATGGGTGGAACTGCCAGGATGATGATCATGATCAACCAGCGAAAGCGCAACAGGTGCTGGAAGGAGCGCGGGTGGACCAGGGCTGCTGTCAGCAAACACAGGCCTCCTGCCAGCAGGAGACTGCGCGGGGGAGCCAGCATCACCATGGCCAGTGACCAGATGAAAAAAACCAGGAAGCTGATGGTTCCAAATTTTACTTGAGCCCTCATTTCTGAACGCCCCAGTTGCAGACTTTCTTGTTTGATCATTGCACGACTTGCAGTTCTGCCAGCATGCGTAAATTCAATTTACCTTCTTCATCCGGTAATACCAGGCGTAAATCGCCATCATCCGCACTCAGGGGGCTGCCATCTGCCAGGGCATAGGCGACCAGCACATTGTCTTTCATGACCTGGATCGTATCGTAGTTGACCGTATACCCATCGGTCGCCACACCCTTGAGGGCTTTGACCTGGTCCAGGTTAACACCAGCTGCTTCCAGGAGAGCCGGTACGCTGACTCCCTTGTAAGCCACATCCTTAAAAGTTGCCTGGGATGAAGGCAGTGCCATCAGGTCTGCAACAGTGAAAGTCTGCTGCTGGTCACCAATGGTAACGAGCAGGCTCGGTCCTGTGGCGGTTTCCTGCTCTGGCTGGGCTGCGGGTGAACATGCCACCAGCATTACTACTACGAACAGGCTGAAAATAATCTTCTTCACTTTACTTTCTCCTCTTCTGATATGATATTTCCGGATGTTTCCGGATTCTTATCCTGAGCCTGGGGTTTACCAAGGCGGTTCTGCAACTGACGGGCTACATTCCAGGCCAACCAGCCGGCAATACACCCAATGAACAGGTAAATAACCAGGAGTGCGACAACGATCCATAGGATAGAACCTTCTTTGAATCCAAGGAGCCTGGTGCCAACATCCAACATGTCCAGCCAGACCACGAACAAGCTGCGTCCAAAAAGCAGGGGACCGGTTACGTACGGTTGCAGCAGGGTCCAGATAACTCCCAGGGCACCTGCCAGTAAGAAAGACAACAGGCGTGGTCTGCCTGCCAGGGACAGGAGGATCTCAGCCACCAGGGCTTCACTGAAGATGCCAACCATTGGACCAATGATGACACCTTCCAGGCTGAACAATTTCAGCAGCATGGCGATGACACCGATAAATATGGTCGAACCCTTCTTGGGCACGAATACCCGTCCCACCATTGCGATCGTTAAACCGATGGCTGAGAGCACCGCACCGCTGAAGGGTATGTTCAGGGATTTGAGAACGGAGCCCAGGGTGATCTCGGAGATGCCCCACAGAGTGCCGAAAACTGCCAGGCTTGCCAGTTCACGCGTTGAAAGTTTCATAGTTTCCTCCTTCCGGGTCGTTAATGATCGATCTGGATGCTTTCATATCTGACCTTTCAAATTGACCTTTGCGATGAATGCGACCATTCTTCATCAGGTAAATGCGATGGGCATAGTGATGGACAAGTTTGTAATCATGGGAGATCAACAGGATGGCTGAACCCTGCCGGTTAAGTTGCAGCAGGTAATCCATCAGGCGCTGCAGATGACCCCAATCCTGTCCCAGGGTGGGTTCATCCAGGATCAGTAAGCGGGGTTGCAAGCCCAGGCAGGCTGCCAGGGCGGTGCGCTGTTGTTGACCGGCTGAAAGCATCATGGGGCGGTTTTTCCTAAGTTTCAGCAGGTCTGCTTCTTGCAAGATCTCTTCATGCCGCCCGGAAATGAAACGCTCATAATTGCGTGGACCGAAAGCCACCTCTTCATCTACCGAATCAGTGAAAAGTTGATCAACCGGGTTCTGAAAGAGCATGGCCACATCCAAACCGGGATGCGGTCTGGCTCCATTGGAAAAAAGCACCTGCCCGGCCAGCGGTTTTAACAATCCTGCAGCCACCAGCCCCAGGGTGGATTTGCCAGCACCATTGTTGCCAACCAGCGCCAGGAAATCCCCGGGATAAATCGACAGGTTGATATCCTGGATCACTTTATGGTGATTGTAGCCGGTAGAAACATTCTCAAGGTTGAGCAATGGCTCACTGCCGTTCGTGTTCTGGACAGACTCTTCGATCAAGGTTTCCCATGCGTCCTGGGGCTCATCAGATCGCCGCCTCATACCCAGTTTTTTCTGCAGGGTCTCGTTCATCAGAATTTCATCCGGGTGACCATCCGAGATGATGTGCCCTTTATCCATCAGGATCAGACGGCTGGCCAATCGGGCTACGTCTGCCAGTCGATGCTCCAGGATCACGATGGTGACACCATGTTTCTTGCGCAGCGACTTCAAGGTTTCCAGGACACGATGCGTATTGGGGACATCCAGGGAAGCAGTGGGTTCATCCAGGATCAAAACCTTTGGTTGCATGGCTAGAATGGATGCGATCGCCACGCATTGTTTTTGACCTCCCGACAGTTCAGCTGGTCTCTGTTCCCTGAGCTCTTCAAGTGCAGTGGCTTTCAAAGCCCAGTCTGTTCGCCTATTGACCTCTTCTTCATCAAGACCCAGGTTGCGGGGACCGAATGCCACTTCGTCTTCCACCCGCAGATGAAAAAGCTGGGAGGACGGGTTCTGCCACACGATACCGGCTTGCTGTGCCATCTCCTGCAGTTCACAGTTCTGGGTGTTCAGACCGTTGACTTCAACCAGTCCTGTGAATCTGGCTGAAATGGATGCGGGGATCAACCCGCTCAAAACATAAGCCAGGGTGCTCTTGCCGCAACCCGATGGTCCCGTGATCAGAACGAATTCTCCCGCCTGGATCTCCAGGTTGATATCCTGCAGAATTGCTTCCTGTCCATAATAAACAGACACATCCCTGGCAAGTATCATGCGTTTTCACGCTCCAATTCCAAAATGAATGCTTGCGGCCAACACTCAAGCGCTTTTGCCAGCAAGGACGGGCGGATCACGATGCATGCCAGTTGATAGCAGCAGGAGTCAATCAGGCTGAACCCGCTTGTTAATCCTTCCCCATGTTCGAATTCATAAGGTCCAAGCTCATCCACAATTAGGAGCTGGCACGCATCGATCGACTGCAGGACTTCATTTCCCCAGCGTACAACCTCCGGGTCGAGCTTCCAGGCATGCGTGGACAGACCTGCTTCCCTGGCTTCGAACTTCAGGGCGAGTTGGCGTTGCAAACCGCTGCGCAAATCCAGGAGATCGATACCACACTTGACCCCGTCCTTGAATACGGGGGGTGAAACCAGGCCGGCAACAGACAGATTCATGGGGCGTGCTTCTTCCACCAGCTGCAGGCACCAGTGGGTCTTGCCGCATCCACTCGGACCGCTGACCAGAAGTTGTTGGCAGGTATCGTTATCGGGGTTTAAAATTATCGACAGGAGTTCTTTTTGTGAATTCTTCAGCAACATAGACAAAATGTCTGCTCCTTTCCAATTTCATCCTGGAAGATCGGGATTTCGGGAGGCCGAAGTGTTTCCACTGTGACCCTTATCCCCTCCATGGAGAGGATTGTCTGGTTGACCCATATCCTGTTTCTGGATCGAAGATTGCTTCAACAGTCACTACCAATTCATTTTGACGAACATATGCATCCAGCTCCTCAAGCGCAACTGGATTCAGGTCATCAAATGTAATCGTAATGCGAATCGGATTGGCTGTATTCTTCTCAAAGTAATCCTCATCTTCAAGCTTACTAACATCAGTTGACGATGAAGCTTGTTCTTTAAAAAACACATTCAGAGCTGCCAAAATCGTTGACTTGCCTGAGCCATTTGGGCCAACAAAACATGAGTATTTGTTCAGGCTGAAGGTTTCATCCTGAAAACTTCGGAAATTTTCGATACGGATTGATTTGATCTTCATACTCCCCCCTTTATAGTGGGAAAGATAGTAGATTAAGGTTGAACAAGCTCTTAAAAGTGCTTATCTTGCGAATATTATTACTGGTTTTCACCATTATTTTCCATCTGCCGATCAAAAGATTGGCGCACCAATCCCAATATGTACGGCATCTCATCGAGAGTAGATAACCCAACTTCAACATCACCATTTCCCCAACGACCTACAGCTGAAACATCCTTACAAATACCCTTTGGATCATTAATCTCGGAGAAAGCCAAGTTGAGTGAGAGACGTAATCGTTTAGCCTGTGGAACGATGTCGACAAAGTTGGTTTCTGCTTTGTAGGCCACGTAGTATTTCATAAACTCTTCTGTTACACAGGGATCTAGTGCAAGAACCTGCTTGCGGAAGGATTCAAATAATTCTTTTACCTTGCCTGACTGGAGGTAGGGATGATCGTCGATACTATGGCTGACCTCGGATTTCTTTGATTTATAGGATTCTAGGATGTCAGGGGGCAAATTGGGAGCAGACCACACATCAACCGCTTGTTTTGCCAGTTGTCCAGCCCGCAAGTTGATTGTCTCTTCATTCCAATGCTCCAATTGACTCAATCCTTGATTTAAGCGCAATGGACTCTCTTTGAATCCACCCTTCATTTCACGCTTTTCTAGAAACGTATGATCGCTATATTCGGAATTGTAGCCGGTCAGGGTCAGGTTGCCGAGCGTATGTAAGTAGTTGTTCTGGACATCTTGCCATTTCGGGCCAAGTTCATTTTGCCATTCAATGGAAAGATTTTCGTTTTGGGGAAGAATGTGTTCGATGGTGTATTCGTCCACAACGACACGTTCTTTGCGATCATAGTTCTCAAGCCGGCGCAACCAATAACTGCGGCTGCGGAAGTTGTAAAGATCCTTTGTTTGCAGTTCGCGCTTGAATTCAGAATCATCCGGTAAGCGCCGGTAGGATGGAAGAAGACTGAAATGTGCCTTGATGCTCTCAAGGTAGCTTTCTTTATTGATATCGCGACTGAAGGTCGCGAATGTTTTGTTCATCGAATTCGTCGGAATGGCACATACAGCTCGACGGAACACGTAGCTCTCGGTTAGCCTGATAATTTCTAATAGATCATTTCCTGAAAGGATGTTATTAACGTAATCGTGGTACAGTTCCAGCAAAAACGGATAGGAAACGTCCACCTTGAGTTCTCGAAGATCCTGAAATGCCATCTTCAAATCCGCATTTTGTTCTTTCCCGAGAGCCATTGCACAGTAGTACGAAGCAAAAGTACGAATATCTGCCACCAGGGCTTCAATGCTTGCCACCTTAGAAGACCGTGAATAAATTTTGAAACCTTCATAGACTTGGTTGACATTCGGAATATCCCCAGTTTTTACGGTCAGGTAATGCCGCATGAAACCATCAAAGTGAGTGGCATACGCTTCCTGTCCGAAGTCCACTTCCATAGGTCGCCAGAATTGTTCGTAGAGCCTGGATTGCAATTCTGGTTCGAGCCCCATCAGGATAAAGTTACGAATCAGATCCGCCTGACTTAGCTCGCGGCCCGTGGAGTTGAGGCTCTCAAAGATCAATTGAGGGTTATCCTGGTCTCGGCTGAGTGAAATATCTACAATGATGAGCTTTGCTAATCCTTTACAAACCGCTTCGATCTCTCCTTTTGCTTGTTCTACCTTCTCCACAAAGAATTGAAAGTTTTCTTCCACTCGAATAGAATAATCTTTTGGCTTTGGGAGTTGATCCAGCAAAGCTAGCAGAGAACCCTTATCGGTTTGTGTTAAAACCAGTTTGTATTTTCGTTCGCCATCTTCGAGAGAATTAAGTAAGTAATAGTTTCGTAGTTTTTTGGCAGAAAATCCTTCGACGGGTTCCCGATCTCCCAATTGACGTGCCAATGCTTCCATCAGCAATGCCACTGTCGTTAGTCGTTGTTGTCCGTCGATTACAAGCAAAGGAGACTGGCTGGATACTTGGTAAAGCCCCTTCTCTACATAAACAATGGAACCAACAAAATGGGCAGTCACCTTATCATTTCGGCCCGTGCGAAGAATATCCTCCCAAAGTTGTTTACATTCCTTTTCGCCCCAACTATACGTACGCTGATAAATAGGGATGACAAATTGTGGTGATTTTTTGAGGAATTCCATTAGTTTAGCTTCAGTGGCTTTCATAATAAAATCCTTTTACTATTTCAATTTCCAATGAATTGCGAACAATGGCTGTGTTTTTATATTCTGTTCCAATCTCAAACTAATATCATCCAGCAGATCATCTTTTTGCTTCTCGATATCCCTGCTGGAGGCATCATAACTTCGCCAGGCATCATCCCGTTTTGATTCCAATTTCTTGAGTTCTCGTTGCCGTTCCAACTTTTCTGGCAAATTGGGTGCCAACCGAGCAGCCTTACGCGTTTCTTTTATCAATTCATCCAGTTCGTCTAATTCCACCTTCAAGGTTGTGCGCCGGTCTTGAGCCCAATGCTCGAGCTTGTCCATCTCGGTATCAAACCAGTTTCCATTGCGCTTCGTCATCTCATCCAGAATTAATTTCTGCCTGCCTGTCAACAGGTTGTCCAGTTGACTGCTTTCATTCTGCTGGATACTCACTTCAATCCCCGCATTTGCCGGCAGATCAAAGAAACGCCGGCACTGGCTTTCATCCAGTGCTTCATCTGCTTCTGTCATGCCAGTTAGTACAAGATGATCTTCTGTCTCCAGCGCACTTACCGAAAGAAGTGTACAGCATATCCAACCACTCTGACCTACCAACCGGTCTAGAATGGCGATATTCTTTCCACTTCCCGAATATTCAAATGTGATCTTGCGGGTCGGTGTTGCCAGGCTTCTGGCTTGCTCCAGAAGCCGCTGTGCCAAGGGATGTCCAACACGGTATGTGTTGGCATATTCAACGTTCTTACCCATTTTATAGGGGCCGGGGTGGATGTTCTCGCCCGGGAATGGGTTGCTGTGCAGCATGAAACTATTGCCTGTCTCGTCAAAATAAGCAAAATCTGCCAACAGGAAACGGGTAATCATCCATAGCTGCTGATTGAACCGATCCAGGGAATCGCGGCTCTCAACACGTACCTTTTCCACTACTTCTTGGTCAAAGTTGTTAAGAAGTTTTTCGCGTGCATCTTGCTGGCCAGCTGCGATCTCTGTTTCCAGATCATTCTGAAGTTGATCGAACTCGAACTGGATCTGTTCCAGGGTCCGGCATTGCTGGTAGATGAGCGCGATCCGTTTTTCGAAATCCACGCCTGATTCCACAGCCCCCAGAACATCGTCACTGGCCCCAAAAACGCCACTGAACAGGCGGAATTTCTGATCCAGCAATTCATAGACACGCAAGTCGGCGGCATTGTTCTTATTCAGAAAGTTGACCACCACCACATCGAACTTCTGACCATAGCGGTGGCACCGTCCAATACGCTGCTCGATCCGTTGGGGGTTCCAGGGCAAATCGTAATTGACCACCAAGTTGCAGAATTGGAGATTGATGCCCTCGGCAGCGGCTTCGGTGGCGATCAGAATGTCTGCTTCGTCCCGGAAATACTCAATGAGCGCAGCGCGCATATCCGCACTTGGGGAACCACTTATGTGGTCAGTCCCGGCATGCAGCTGCAACCAATTCTGGTAGATTTCCCTTGCTTTCAAATCGGTGTTTGTGCCATTGAAGATCATCACCTTTCCGGCGAATTCGGTTTGTTCGAGAACCCGGAACAGGTATTCCTGCGTCCTGCGAGATTCGGTAAAGATGACGGCTTTCTGTTGCAGGGTTGCCGCACCTTTATCTTTTTGAACTTGGGTGGCTTTTGCAAAGCCGTTACGCAGGGCGGTCAACAGCACTTCCCCTTTTGAGTTCTTGATGATGGACTTGGCTAACTGGTGGAATTCGCGCAACTCTGCCATCTCGAGGTGCAGTTCGGCCAACTGTTGAGGGTTTAAGTGCGTTCCTTCGTGGACCAAGGAATTGTTCCCGTTTTCATCTTCATCCCACTCGTCTGCCAATTCGTCCAACTCTTCCCAGTTCTCTGGCAGGTCAGCAGGGGGTTCATTCACAGCTTCAGATTCCGCGGCTGCCACTTCCAGCCGCTGTACTAGGCCGTCCAGCGTTACTGAGATCGCGTAAGTAGAGGAAGCAAGCAACTTCCGCAGGATCAACGTTACAAGTTGGCGTTGACTAGCAGGCAATGCAAATAGCTTCGGTTTTTGGAGGTAACTGGAGACGAGATCGTAAAGGCGTTGTTCTTCGGGTGTTGGAACGAATTCTTGTACCAGTGCATGCCGATTGGTGAATTTGACATACTCCAATACTTGTTTACGTAAAGTTCGCTTGCAGAGTGGCTTTAGCCGCTCCTTTAGCTCAGTAAAATCATCCTCTCCCAAACGGGTAAATCGGGCGCGGTAACTTTTAAAATCCCCAAAGGCGTATTCATCAATGATACTAACCAGACCATACAATTCCAGAAGAGAATTTTGAAGAGGTGTGGCAGTCAGTAATACCTTGTCGAATGGTGCAACGGCTTGTTTAATAGCATTGGCTATCTTACTGGATGGCTTGTAGACGTTTCGTAAGCGATGGGCTTCATCAATCACGACCAGCGCCCAGTGAGTTTGGCGGATATACGGTTCTTTGGTGCGGGCAAATTGGTAGGAGCATAATATCACCGCCTCTTGCTGGAAAGGGTTGAGATTTCCCGTGCGGATGGCATCATTGAAACTCCGGTTCTCCAGAATCACTGACGGCAGAAAGAATTTATCTGCCAGCTCCTGACTCCATTGTTTACGGAGATTGGCCGGAACGATCACCAATAAGTGCCGTTTTCGCTCCGCCCATTTTTGGGATAGTAACAATCCCGCTTCGATAGTCTTTCCCAACCCGACTTCATCCGCCAGGATTGCACCTTTCGAAAATGGGCTCCGAAAAGCAAACAACGCTGCTTCCACCTGATGTGGATTTAAGTCCACCTGGGCATCTGCCAAGACAGAAGCAAGTTTATCAACGCTGTCAGATGAGAAGCGTTTTGTCAATTCATGAGCAAAGTATTTGGCGTGGTAATCGGTGAATTCCATAATATCAGTAATTGAAGGTAATCGAACACTTATTCAATTGTGAAGTATCTACCAAATAATTTTCCGAAATTTTTGGGGCAGGTTTACCAATGATGAGAAACCATTAATTGCGACGTTTTCCGCCCTAAAGGCTGTCGATTAACAATTTTGTGATATAGGAATATTAGCACATTAATCTGCATTTGACGATGTTCTTGGATCTAACAAGTCAGCATTATCTTAAGTTTGACCACGATTATTTCGTACATTTATAGGAATACATGCCTGATGCGATTTAGCGTTGTACGAGGATGGGTAAGCGGTAATAATCTCCAACACATTAATTTCACATTATTGGAGTTTTCCCCCGAATCTTTTGACGTTTTCGATTTTTTCACCTGGTTTGAGTGTTTTGGAAATTGATTCAAGGAAAGCTGGAGGAAGATTACTATCCATTTTCTTTTCAGGTTTTAGAGCAATTTCGTTTTGGTCAACCCTTCCTAATAAAATTCCTAGTTTTTCTACTAGTTGTTCTAAATCCTTAGAAAAATTGTTTTCATCGGATGTGTTTAGCAGAGCTTGTATTACTACCTGGCGTAGAGAATACCCCTTTAAATTCCAGGCATTTATTACCTCCCTGGCCTGGGCTTCACGGGGATTGTTATCATCAAAGCGAAAACTATAGACCTTACTCATAGCAGCTTCAAAGCATCATACAAGCGCCACAGCTTGAGACCACCGCGAACATTTGCCAGGTGCAGACTTTCGAGTTGATCTGCCAACATTACATTTGCATGTTTTAAAATTGGGAGTAGTTTTTGTTGGAGCAAGGCACTTCCACCACCAGTTAGAATGATGGTGTCCCAGGCTAACGCTCCACCAGCAATTCGTTGATAGGTGTCAGCAAATTTGTTGAGGAACAGGTTGGTAGCCTCACTCACATATTCGCCACAAGGATATTTCTTTCCCCCGCCTTCAAATACGCCCGTTGCAATGGCTTGCCGTATCCGGTCGGGCGGTAATACAGGAATGTCTTTAACTAGGTCCACAAAATTCGATCGAAAGCTCTCCTCAAAATCTGAGATCACCTGGTGAATTCCAAGGGGGATGCTTTTGGCTAAGCCATAATCCACTACTCCTCCAGGATTGACAGCCAGCCAATCAGTAGTGAATCCACCAATGTCAATTACCAGGGACCGTCCTTCTCCCACGCTGGCATGTTGATAGTGTTGGCCGTCTTCAGTCAACAAAACATTCATCAACCCCCCAACAGGTTCGTCAAATGTATTGGCGTAAATCACTTGAAAACCACTCTTACGCTTACCCACTTCCACGGTCCATTCCCCTATCACCGACTTCATCAGATCTTCCCTGTATTTCACATCTCCAGGTGCATGACTGCCAAAGATGGCCACTTCCTGCCCTCTCTCATAGATCCGAGCAAGCGCAGCGATTGCCAGAATGCCGTAATAATCACGTGTATATCTAGCACTGCCTGAGCGTTGAACCAGAACGCCATG
>Ga0172371_10003010_pt1 | contig 26391 bp, 22 predicted proteins | sample Lak12m_FD_114543 | JGI IMG/M metagenome (GOLD analysis project Ga0172371, IMG submission 114543) | Freshwater microbial communities from Kabuno Bay, South-Kivu, Congo - kab_022012_12m | ecosystem: Environmental > Aquatic > Freshwater > Lake | place: Democratic Republic of the Congo: South-Kivu... | reverse complement strand
TAATCAGAACCGCTTGTATAGTATAAGGTACCTCCTGAGTGGCCGGTTATTCTGTTCCTGTCCCAGATGTAAAGGTTTTTCCTAATCACTACCTCAGCACCATTCCAGTCAGGAGATCCACTCATTTCTGAATCGTAAATGGAGGTATTTGAACTGTGGGAATCAATGCTCAGATATCCCGAATTAGGCCATCTTCCAATAGGAGTGACTGATCCGTTTACAGTGACCATATTTGGTGCAGATTCACATGTAAGGGATCCGGAGTAAATTCCGTTTCCGTAATTGCTCCAACCGGTGATGGTCGTAAATCCCGATATAACAGGTTCAGAGCCTGTTCCGTAGGCTCCCAGAGTAATGGGACTTCCCGACATTCCTGAACGGTTCAGCCGGAGTGTCCCGTAAAATACATCTCCTCTCCTGAACAGAATCCTGTCGCCAGGATTAAGAGCAGAAAAAGCAGAATTTACTTTAGATATTGACAGCCAGGGTGTTGATGATGAGCGTCCGTCTGAAGAATCATTGCCCGAGGAACTTACATAATAATCTGTAGCCGAAGCAATGATACTTATCGAACACAACAATAAAACTAAAGCCTTTCTCATATATGACCCTTGATATGATTTTTATTGACTAAGGGGAAAATTCAATTGATTAACGCTGCAAAATAAACGATAAAAATCCATTTTTCTTATATGAGTTGAATTTTTTTGCAACTTTTTTTCATTTTTTTCCAACATTATCTCGTTGTCATTGATGTGAGTAACCTCAAAAAACACATTACTTTCCGATAAATTCATTCATAAATCCGGAATTGTGTCATTTTGATTAACCTTTTCAATACTATCAGGTAAAATAAAAAGGTAAAAGAAGGATCGAATAATAGAAAAGATTGAAAACCTCCTTGATGATCTTTTCGTTCCCATATTCTTCCTCTTTGTCAACAGCTTTCTCCGGTACGGAAATGACCCCGACATTTATGGAGTTGTCAAGCATGTTTTTATATGCGAGCCATGTTCTCCGCGAATGGATCCCCAAAGTTATTACATTAACTCCTGTTATTTTGAAATTAAGACTATTAAGGCCTCTTTTGCATGCAAAAACACTTGACAATGTCCTGTTAAAGCCTTTTTTGTAAGCCGGAAACGCAAATATCCTTGAAGAATCAATTCCATCCCTGATTAATTTGTTCCTGGCTAATTCGGCAACTGTCCTGAAGTCATTTATGATTCTGTCTTTACCATCGAGGTATCCAATATCATAGGCCGAGTGGAATTCATAAGGGATTACAATGGTACTATCAATTATCAGTTCTTTTACATAAAGATTTACATCTCCGTAATCATCGAGCATATCATTATCAAAATGAATCATTACCGAATCAATTTCAGTAAGTGATCCTTGCCATTTTATGGGGTATTCCCTGCTTATTTCATCTGCTGAAAATTCAACTATGCTCGAATCATTGACAAACATTGTGAAATGTGCACAGTATTTCCCTCCCATTTTGCTTTTTGCTACAATTTTGATTGAATGAGTACCTGCATTGTCGTTTTCAGATACCTTTAGATCAGGATAGAATATAAGATAACCATTCATTCCAACTGTCAGATATTCAAGATCGGAGGACCTGATACCTGTTGTCACGACTGCTTTGTACGCATCTTTCTTTGCCTCTTCAGCAGCTGCCTGAATTGCATAGTCAGGGATCCAGCCCTCGACAATCAATACATTAGCCTCAACAGTTCCTGTTTTAGAAAGAAATGTTGAGAGATCAGCAATATTGATTTTTGAGGTGATTAATATCAGGATTGATACTACTGAAACCGATGTGATTACAAATAATTTCTTTTTCAATAATTTTGGCTGTTAAATTCAATAAACATGCAAAAGTATCGTTAATTTAAGTAGCACTGTTTTAGGCATATGCATTAAAAGAAATACGATTATTTTGTTAGAGGTAATATAAGAAGGACAGGGAGAATAACAAGATATTTTTTCATAAAATAAATATTAATAACAAATTCTCGTTTATTAATGATTCCCGGCCTGATGACGCAATATTAATTTTGTTTGAAATTAATAAAAAAGGCTTTTGAATTAGTTAATGATGCCTGGTTTGGTATTCATGAAAAATTCGCAGTCATTCAGGAAAATAGTCGGTTAATGATTGTGACTGACGCGGCAGAGCTTTAAATTTTGTATGATTCAATGCCAGGGACTGATAATCTGCTTAATTTGACACATGATTCAGTAATAATATGATTGATTTAGTTGCTGCAGCCAAAGAGTTTTTGAACAATACTTTCAAGACTGGTCATGAAAGGAGCATAAAGGCGAAAAAGAACATTCTTGCTTCTATAGTAATAAAGGGGCTGAGTATCGGGATTAGTCTTGTCCTGGTCCCAATGACCCTTTCCTATGTCGATAATTCCCGATACGGCATATGGCTTACACTCAGTTCCATAGTTGCGTGGCTCAGCTTTTTTGATATTGGATTGTCACAGGGACTGAGGAATAAGCTTGCGGAAGCCAGGGCTAAAAATGATGATAAGGTTGCACAGATCTATGTCAGCACTACATATGCATTGCTGGGGATCATATTTGCATCAATATGGGTGATATTCATGGTGACCAATCACTTTCTAAGCTGGTCAGGTATCCTTAATGTAACTTCAACAATGGAAGGAGAAGTGTCAACTCTTGCCATTATAGTTTTTACATACTTCTGTATGTCGTTTGTGCTGAAAACGATAACAACTGTTTTGCTCGCTGATCAGCAACCTGCCAGATCATCCTTAATGGATCTGCTTGGACAGATGATATCCATGCTTATAATTTTTATCCTGGTAAGGACAACCGAGGGTTCGCTGGTACGTTTGGGCATAGCCCTTTGCATATCGCCACTTGTTGTACTGGTGACTGCAAATCTTGTCTTTTTCAGCGGACAATACAGGAAATACAGGCCGGTATTTAAAAAAGTTGATTTCAGGTATGCCAAAGATCTTTTTAACCTTGGATTGATCTTTTTCCTCATTCAGCTGGCTGCCATTGTTCAGTTTCAAACGGCTAACATCATAATTGCAAGAAATTTTGGAACCGAAGAGGTTACTTCATATAATATCGTTTATAAATATTTTGGCATTCTGAATATGGTTTTTACCATTTTTATTACACCATTCTGGTCGGCATCAACTGAAGCTTATCAAAAAAATGACATTCATTGGATTAAGAATGGCATCAGGAGGTATTCACAATTAAATATTCTCTTAATTCTGGCCGGTATAGTAATGCTTATATTTGCCAAAGATATTTACAGGATATGGCTTAATGGTAAGGTATCAATTGACTTTTCATTATCTCTGTGGGGTTTCTTTTATTTTAATGTGCTTATGTTTGGCGGGAAATATGTGAATTTTCTGAATGGGATAAGTGCTCTGCGTATACAGTTCATCTCTAGCATAATAAGTCCTTTTATCTATTTTGGAGTAGCAATGATGCTTATTAAAATTTATCACCTTGGGGTTTTTTCACTGTTTATAGCTTCAATTATTGCCAATTTTAATGCATACCTTCTTTCTCCCCTTCAGTACTACATGATAATTGTCAAAAAATCAAAATCACCTATCTGGTATAAATGAAAATAATCCGGTATGTTAAAAGTTGTTCATATTCAAAAGGAAGTTTTTTCAACAGGCAGGGCTCCGCTCAGGTTACATAATGCTTTTCTCGAAAGGGGATATGATTCCAGAATATTATCATTTGAATTTGATGTAAACCTGACTGAAAGGATAACTCTTGTTGGCAGAAAATCAAGAATCAAATCCAGGTTAGATCTTTCGACTCAATCAATCATCAGGAGAAACCTGAACTGGCAGTTTGGTCTCTATTCATATCCAATATTTGGAACTGATGCTACCAGATATGAAATGGTCAGGCAGGCGGATGTTATTTATCTGCACTGGGTTCAGGGGGGATTCCTGAACCTGAGCAGTTATGAAAAACTGGCTAGACTTAATAAGCCCGTAATAGTATTTATGCATGATATGTGGACGATTACCGGAGGATGTCATCACAGTTTTAGCTGCGACAAATACCATAAGGGATGCTTTGATTGTCAGATGTTCAGGAAAAAGGGATTGATCGACTGGGCTTCAAGGGAATTCCGGAAAAAACAGAAATTATATGGCAGCCATGGGAACTTTTATTTTGTTTCACCCAGCAAATGGCTTTACGGCTGTGCCGGGCAATCCTTTCTTACAAAGGGAAAGCCAATATATCATATCCCAAACATTGTAGATATCAGGATCTTTAAGAAGATTGATAAAAAATTTGCAAGGGAAATGCTTAATCTTGACCAAAATGATACTATAATTGCCTTTGGTGCATTCGCGGTTAAAAGTGTTTACAAAGGATGGCCCGAATTAATCAATGCATTGAATATACTTAGATCGTCCGGAATGAAGAAAGAAGTAACTGTCCTTGTATTTGGAGGGGGATATAATCAGGAGATAGCTGATGCAATACCTTTCAAGACAAAATTCATGGGTTTCCTTAAAGATGAATTTTCAACGGTCCTTGTGTACAATGCCGCAGATGTATTTGTAACTCCGTCACTTGCAGATAACTTTCCAACTACTGTCCTGGAAAGTCAGTCATGCGGGACACCTGTGGTTGGTTTCAATGTAGGAGGTATTCCCGATATGATTAAACACTTGGATAACGGATACCTGGCTAAGTACCGTGATCCGGATGATCTGGCTGAAGGAATAAAATACTGCCTCGAAAAGAAACTTAATGGCAGATTATTACCTGAATTTGAAAAGAATATTTTACTTGATAAGCATATATCTCTGATAAATAGTGTATTGAAATAAAAATATCTTATATGTCTAAAATTACTGAGGTTGCGATTGACAATACATCAAATAAAACGAGGCTGATGGCATTGGATTTCTTTTGGCTGGGTTTTATAATTTATGCAGCAAGCTATGCTATTTCTACTTCCGACCAGGTAAACTATGCAGTTTGCAATCTTTTCCAGGTGCTGGGGCTTTTGCTGTTCGTTCCAACCTCAATTTATCTTATGAGTTTAAAGATAGAGAGCTCATATCTGAAAGTAATGTTCATTGTATATTGTATATGGCTTTTTGGAATTATGATAAGGGGTGTCGAATTGGATTATCTGACGATCAAACAGTTGCTCTTTGACCCTAGTTTCGGAATGTTTCTATATCTGGTCCCCTTTGTAATGCTGATTCCTGTTACGCCTGCATTTATGAACAGGCTGTATAAGGTTATTGTAATACTTGGAATCATTTATCTCCTCTATGATGCTGTTTTTATACGGCAGTTGCTGGTCCGTTATCAGAATGTTCGCAGCCAGGCGATGATGGAATATTTTACACAGCAACTAAGTTTACCTGCAGGCTTTATCCTTCTGACATTCATTTATCATAAGAAGAAGATCAATCTTTTTGCACTTTTCATTGTAGGTTTGACCTTTATTCTGTCTGTCCTGAGGGCAAGGCGCGGTCTGATGTTTATGACTTTTAACATGTTGGTTTTTTCTTTTCTTTTTTACCAGCTTGCCAACAAGGTAAAAGTAACGACTACCATAGTTTCCTTTTTCTTTATTGTAATTGTCGCTTACTCATCCTTTGCAATTTATGACAGTAACAGAAAAGATACTTTCGGCCTTATAACTGAAAGGATGGGACAACGGACCCGCAGCCTTGTAGAGGAATATTTCTACCGGGATCTGAAGTCCAGGGACTGGATAATCGGAAAAGGTCTGAATGGCATGTATTTCTGTCCTGGAGTGGAGGAAGGTACTAATAATATCTCTATATACCGGAGGGTAATTGAAACTGGTTATCTTCAGGTAATACTAAATGGTGGTTTGATAAGCCTGGGCTTGCTGTTGTTGATAGCTGTTCCGGCTATGATAAAGGGTTTGTTCCACTCAAAAAACATGCTGGCAAAAGCTGCAGGAATATGGATATTTATGTTTTTGCTTTTCATGTATCCCGGAACATTGACAATATTTTCGCTGTTCTATATAATTGTCTGGGTCTCAATTGGTATTTGTTATTCCACAAGGGTTAGAAATATGTCGGACGAAGAACTGAAAGCGGTTTTGAACAAAAAGGTCCCGGATTTAACTTATTAGAATTTTGCATTTGTAAACCTAAAGATCAGGTGTCCTCAAAAACTGCGATCCTGCACTGATAAACAATGTTTTTTTGATATATTAATGGAGTTCCCTAAGGTATTGATTTTTGGACAGCCCTTTAACAGTTTTACGGGCGGCGGCATTACACTGACAAACCTGTTCAAAGGCTGGCCAAAGGATAAAATTGTCGTAACGTATCTGGGCCATGGTCTGATGAATGTCACAACAGATGTTTGTGATACTTTTTACCAGCTTGGAAGCGAAGAACATAAATGGATCTTCCCGTTTAATCTGATACAAAGAAAATTCGAATCCGGAATAAAGACTTTCAGCACATCTGAAAAGCCCAGGATAAATTCCATTCAGAAAGGATTAAGATTCAGATTCGTCAACAAGATTTTCTATCCCTTTCTCAGATGGTTTGGATTGTTCCATATAGTCTCAAAAATCAAAGTCTCTGAAAGTCTGAAGCTTTGGCTGGATGATTTTAAACCTGAAGTTCTTTACCTGCAGGTTTCGACCAGGGAGGATATTTTGTTCAGCACGGACCTTATCAACCTTCTTAAGATCCCAACAGTCGTACATATCATGGATGACTGGCCATCGACAATCAGCGACAGTGGATTATTTAAAGATTTCTGGAACAGGAAAATTGACGGAGAATTCAGAAGATTGCTTGGGAAAATAAACTTTCACATGAGCATCAGCGATGCCATGGCAGCCGAGTATGAGAGGAGATATGGCCATAAATTTGTACCATTTCATAATCCAATTGAAACTAAAATATGGGAATCGTTTCAGAAGAAAGATTATAAAATCAACAGGAATTATGTAAAGGTTCTTTATTCCGGGAGAATCGGCGACAAGGGGATTGCCTTTTCTCTGACTGAAGTTGCGGAGGCAATCGATTCGATGAACTCTGATAGTCTCACTGTTAAATTCCATATACAGACAGCAACTAAAACCGAATGGATACTTGAACTTTTAAAAAAATACAAATCGGTAGTATTCAATGATTATGCTGAATATAGTGAGATTCCAGGGATCTTTTCGGATGCTGACATTCTTGTACTGGCCAACGATTTTAGCAGGGAGGGGATCAGGTATCTTAAGTTATCAATGCCAACAAAGGCCTCTGAATATATGATTTCGGGTACTCCTGTACTTGTATATGCCTCTTCTGAGACTGCAGTTTCGAAATTCTTCAGGGAAAATGACTGTGGTTACTGTATTGAAAAGGAGGGTACAGCTGAAATAAGGGATGGGCTGTCGCTGCTTATCGAAAATGAAGACCTGAGGAAAAAATTAAGCAATAATGCTAAAATTGTGGCCAAAAGTCGATTTGACTCTCAGATTGTGAGAAATGATTTTCAGAATATTTTAATTAATTTAAAAAATATAAATAATGTTCACTGATAAGGTTCTGTTAATTACCGGAGGGACAGGTTCGTTCGGTAACGCCGTTTTAAAAAGGTTCCTCAGCACACAAATAGGAGAAATAAGAATTTTCAGCCGCGATGAAAAAAAACAGGATGATATGCGGCAGCATTATAAGGATTCAAAAATAAAATACTATATCGGGGATGTAAGGGATTTCGAAAGCATCAACAGCGCAATGAAAGGAGTTGATTACGTTTTTCATGCTGCTGCCCTTAAGCAGGTACCTTCCTGTGAGTTCTTCCCGATGGAAGCGGTGCGTACCAACGTGGCAGGATGTGAAAATGTGCTGAATGCTGCTATTGAGAACAAGGTCTCCAGAGTCATCGTACTGAGCACTGATAAAGCCGTTTATCCCATAAATGCGATGGGGATGTCAAAAGCTTTGAGTGAAAAGGTAATGGTAGCCAAATCTAGGAATCTTAATGGTTCAGGCATCGTTTTTTGCGGAACACGTTATGGAAATGTCATGGCATCCAGAGGATCCGTAATTCCATTGTTCATCGAACAGATAAGGAAAGGAACACCTCTTACAATAACTGATCCGAACATGACCAGATTCATGATGTCCCTCGACGGAGCCGTTGATCTTGTCCTCTTTGCCTATCAGAATGGCAATCCCGGCGATATTTTTGTTCAGAAGGCTCCGGCCGCGACTATTGAAGTACTTGCCAAGGCACTTATCGAACTTTACGGAGCTGACAATACAATAAATATTATTGGAACCAGACATGGTGAGAAACTTTTTGAAACACTCGTCAACCGTGAGGAAATGGTAAAAGCCGAGGATATGGGTGACTATTACCGTATACCGGCTGATACCAGGGATCTGAATTACGGGCGATATTTTCTCGAAGGAGAGACACAGATATCTTCAATAGTGGAATATACCTCCCATAATACTTACAGACTTAATGTCGAGGAAATGAAGAAGATGATTCTGGATTTAAAACTTGAAATCTGAAAAGCAATATTAAATTTAAAATAGTCCTGGAATCCGAATTATCAACCTTATACCTGTGAGAAATAAAATCCTGAGCGTCGGACATATGGAGTTCCCTCTGGGCCTTGCACAGGTCCAAAGACAGTTGTTGCTGGCAAAATCCATTCAGATTGAAGGGTATGAGGTATCAGTCCTGTGCAGATATGGGATACATGACAAGGCTGCAGCCATTGCTCCTGAGGGTTTTTTCGAAGGCGTACACTATGTATATTGCTCAGGCAAAACTTCGAGACCTGAGAATTTTATTGTAAGAAACCTTCTTAAATTCAAAGGATTAATCGGGGAGATAGGATATTACCGTCGTTATTCAAGACAGGACCAGCTTGCAGGTGTCCTTGTCAGTACAAACAATTTTTACAATATTATTTTCTACTATTTTCTCGGAAAAATCTTTGGTGTCACTACTGTAGTGGATAACGTTGAATATTGGACATCAAATAAGAACTTCAGAGGTATAGACCGTTTTGATAAATTTTTATATGACAGGTTCTATTTTTATTTCTCAGACCGGATAATCTGTATAAGCGATTTCCTGATGAACAGGATACGTGCTTCAAAAAGAAAAATGGCGGTTAAGATCCCAGCCATTACTGACTTTGGAAAATTTGAGAAGAAAATTCCTGCCTCGATTAATGCAGGATACAGGTATTTTCTTTATTGCGGTTCCGAGCATTATTTCGATGTGATAGATTTTGTAATATCCACTTATGAAAAGCTTGGCCGGACTGATATTCATCTTGTCCTGATAACTAAACTTACTGAAAGCCTATCGAGACGCCTTGAGTTAAGCTGGGCAAAGGATAAAATCAAAGTATTGCAAAACATCCCTTACGGGGATCTTGTCGATCTGTATTGTAACAGTGAGGCACTGATCATTCCTTTGCGCAATATTGACCAGGATAAGGCAAGATTCCCACACAAGATTAGCGAGTATTGCGCATCATCAAGGCCAATAGTTACGAACAGGGTTGGCGAAATGTCCAACTATTTTAATGATGCAAATTCTTACTTATGTGAGAAATATGACCAGGAAGAATTTGCAGATAAGTTAAAGCGGGTCATTTCGGAACCTGAAAGGGCTGGACAAATATCAATCCGAAGTCATGAACTTGGTCTCAGGGAATTTAGCTTCAGCTCATATTCAAAAATTCTTATGAAGCTTTTTATAGAAGAATGAAAATCTTTCATTTCAATTACTGCCTTGCTCAGGGAGGTGCGGAAAGGTTTGTTATTGATCTGGCAAATATTCAATCCCGCGACAATGATGTTTCACTTTTTATCCTGAGGGAAGATACCTCTGAATCACAGGGTTTTTTTGCAAAAGAGATCGGAGAAAGGGTTAAATACATTAACCTTAACATCAGTCCTGGGTTCAAACCTTCACTGATCATGAAATTCGACAGAATATTAAAAGTCGAAAAGCCTGATGTTGTCCACTGTCATCTCGATCTGGTAAACTATTTTTTCCCTCTGTCAATAAAGTATCATAACAGGATAAAATTCTTTTATACAATACATAGCCATGCAATAGCTGAAGTCAAATCCTTACCGGAGAAAATTATCAGACGTTTCTTTTTCAGACATGGGTATATCATACCAGTCGCCATTTCTGAGGAGACAAAAGCTTCATCAGAAAGTTATTACAGGATGGGAAATATCAGGGTGATTTATAATGGCAGGAACTTTACGGGAAAGTCGGAATCTTTTGACCTGGTTGAAAAGGAGGTAGCAAGTCTTAAACCCACGAATGATACTCTTGTATTCTGTCATCTGGCAAGATATCATAAATTAAAGAATCAGGAGATGTTGATCAGGGCTTTCAACAGGCTCAGGGATGACGGGAATGATATTATTCTTTTAGTTATCGGCAGCGGATTTTATAAGGAGACTGGTTTGCTGTCACTCGCAAAGAACCATATTCACTTTCTCGGGGCTAAATCAAATGTAATGGATTATCTATATGTCTCTGATGCATTTTGCCTGAGTTCAGTTACAGAGGGTATGCCTATTTCCCTTATAGAGGCAATGGCATGTGGCTGCACACCTGTATGTACACCTGTAGGAGGTATAATTAATGCAGTTCAGGACGGGGTGACCGGATTCCTTTCAAAAAGTACTTCTGAGGATGACTTTTCATATGCTGTAAAGAGATTTATTAAAGAAAAAGATATTATCGACAAACAAAGAATTATTGAATATTCTTACTCGAAATTCAGTATAGAGAAATGCAGTGAAAAATATCTTGAATTGTATTCACATATAAATGACTAAATTTCAGATCTTATTTCCGAAAATATTAAGCTGCAAAAGTCTCATTCCAGTTCAAACTAAGTAAGCTAATCCTTTTTATTAAATGATGATAATTAACAAAATCAATTTCTTATGAATATTAGAATTCTGGTAGACTGGAAATATGAAGGGAAAATATTTATTGAAGATGAGCTTGCAAAACGCAAGATCATGTATAAAATATATGATATAAAAGATTATTCTATGAAGGATAGGATCAATAAATATCGTATTGTCCTTTTGTATTTTAAATACCTGAAACAGGCTTATGAGGTTATCTCATCAAGCTTGGATAGTGATCTTATAATATGCCTTAATTATACTACTTCTATTGCTGCAGGGTTTTTTGCCAAGATTAAAGGCAGGAAGTGTACTGTATTGGGATTAAATATTATAGCTCCATACAGACATTGGCTTATAGAGAAAATTCGGTTTTTGCTTTATCATAATGTCATGAACTGGGAGAATTTCTATATCACGGTTAACTCCAAAGATTACATTAATGATTATAGCAAGAGATTTAAAGTTAACGAGAATAAGTTTTTTGTGCTTCACGATGCTGTAGTTAATACAAACGATTCAAGTCCATTTCTTTATAGAAGGAGCTATGTTTTCTGTGGAGGCGAAGCAAAGAGAGATTGGGATACCATGTTAAAAGCCTGTAAGGATCTTCCTGAAATAAAATTTGTCTTCATTGCAAGGAAAAAATATTTTGATAACAATCTTATTGTACCTCCTAATGCCACACTATTATTTGATTTATCAGAGGAGGAATTTTATCAATATCTTATAGAATCGGCTCTTGTTGCTATGCCTCTCGAAACCAGTTTGCCTGCAGGTCTCATTGTTATTTTGAAAAGTGCATTACATCATAAACCATTAATTGTAACAAGGACACCTTCAACGGAGAATTATATTACAGACAACCACGATGGCTACCTTGTTGAGTTAAAGGATAGTAAGGATTTGACCGAAAAGATTCATAAGCTTTATAACGACCCTGGAATACAAGATATGTTTACAAGAAACTTATATGAAAAGGTAATAAAATATCATTCCCCTGAAAATCGTGCTCTAAGTTTAATAAGCATAATCAATAAAATTGTAACTAAAGAATATAACCAATAAATTTCTAAAATTTTCTATCTAATCTAGTCATCGAATGTTCCATAGAATTAAATTAGGAATTATAATAAACGGGATTAAACTTGAAGCATGGAAACATTCAGTTGTTAAACAACTTATAAATTCTGAATTTGTAAATGTATCCTGCTTTTTTATAATTCAATCTCCCTACTATATTGAAAAAGAATTAAAAAAATCAAATGATCCAATCATTATAAGTATGCTCGGGAAGCTTACCTCCCAACCTGCAAATAATGAAAGAGCTTATAATAATCTTGTTGATTCTTCGGAACTTCTTAGCAGCATACCTCTTATAACTCTTCATTTTCAGGACAATGAATTGGCAGGATCATCCCCTGATGCCGGCTCAATTAAGCTGGATGCGATAATTGATCTGATCGGAACTGAATTGCCTGACAGGTTTAAAACATCACCAACCTATGGGGTCTGGCGGATAAGACCTGATCAAAGGCTAATTAATAATGGTATTTTATCGGATTTCTGGGATCTGATATTGAGGTCGCAAGCTATAAAAATGAGTCTTGAAATCGAAGGATATTCTGCAAAAGGGACCATCGATGTGTGTTCAACCTTTGAAACTATATTACCATTTTCCCAGCAAATTAACAGAAATAAAGCCTATTGGAGAGCTTCCCTGTTAATACCCAGAGTGATAAATGGTATTATAAACTATGGAATTGGCTATCTGGATAAATTAACAGAAGGGACCAGCCCAAAAACTGAGAAATCTAATACAAAAAGACCATTAACTGATATCACCCGCAAACTAAAGAATTTTGTTGATTTCCTTTTTGTGCTCTCAAGGCAGATTTACAAAAAGATGTTTTTTGGTATTGAGGAAGAATGGCAGGTAATGATTGATATCAATAAGGATGATTCACCCTCCTTTGCATTCAGAAGGTTCAAAAAACTAAATCCGCCTGATGGATTTTTTTGGGCCGATCCGTTTGTTGTGTACCTTGAAGACAATTATTACCTGTTTGTTGAGGAAATAAGCTTCTCTGAACCCAACGCCCATATTTCAGTTCTGAGACTTAACAGTAAGGGGGATTTGATATCAGGCAACAGAATTCTGGAACGGCCTTACCATTTGTCTTATCCTTTTGTTTTTACGTTTGATAATGAGTACTATATGATCCCTGAAACCAGCGGGAACAAAACAATCGATATTTATAAATGCCTGCAATTTCCGGATAAATGGGAATTTCATAAGACTATTATGACCGGACTATCAGCTGTTGATACGACGTTGTTTGAATACAAAGGTAAATGGTGGCTCTTTACCTCAATTGATGAATCAGAAGGCAGTGCAGGACTCGATACTGATCTCTTCCTGTTTTATTCTGATAACCCATTGACAGGTGCATGGTGCAGCCATCCTTTAAATCCGGTAGTCTCAGATGTGAGGTCGGCCAGACCAGCCGGTAAGATTTATATTAAAGACGGTAAAATATTCCGTCCGTCCCAAAACTGCTCGGGCAGATATGGAAGAGCAGTAAATCTAAACATGATCACAGTACTTTCAGAAACTGATTACCAGGAGGAAGTTTGCAAGAGTATTGAACCTGACTGGGACAAAAAGCTTAAAGGTACTCATACACTTAATTCTGATGGTTTGCTAACAGTAATTGATGCTTATAAATTCAGAAAAAGAAAAATCCGAAAATGATCAGATCATGAAAGGCTTTTACGAAAGCAGGGATTTGGGATTAATCTGTCGCCCTTGTATTTATTAAGTATATCAGGAACAATGTTTTAAAATTTACAAAGTGAAAATCCATTCAAATAAAATCAATGGACGAGATTATAAAAGCTGATTTGTACAGGTATGACAAACTCCATGGTTGTAAGGGATTCCTTAAAGGCTGGTTTATCCCTGGTTTCAGGTACACTTATCTGTTAAGGAAGACTATCAGAAATAAGAGATGGACACCATTGGGAATATATTACAGGATAATGAAACGGATTTTTGCCTATAAAGAGTTCCAGATCAATCAGGCAGCCGAGATTGGTGAAGGTTTTCAGTTATATCATCGCGGAACTATTTTTATCGGTCCGGTCAGGATAGGGAAAAATTGCAGCATTTCACATAATGTTACGATCGGACGGTCATACAAGGACGGACAGATAGGTCGCCCCACGCTTGGCGACTATGTATGGATAGGAACCGGAGCAGTTCTTGTCGGAAAAATAACAATCGGTAACAATGTTATGATCGCCCCAAATGCTTTTGTGAATTTTGACGTTCCGGATAATTCAATTGTTATTGGCAATCCCGGGAAGATCATATCTAAGGATAATCCTACCAAAAATTACATCTTCGATGTACTAAACAGATAAATTCATTGTTATATAAATGCCAGGATGCCGGAAAACTATATGATTTCAAATTTCTGTAAATAGCTGTTAAGGCCTCAATAAACCTTTCCTGTCGAATAAAATTTGACCAAATTAAGACAATGAGAATTCTTCAGATAAATGCCTGTCATTACCAGAGGGGAGGTGCGGAAATGGTCTATTTCAATACTTCGGAACTGCTTAAAAAAAATGGCCATGAAGTATTGTATTTCAGTACCCACGGACCTAATAATGACCATACAGATTATACAGATTACTTCGTTTCAAATGGGGATATAAGAGAGCTTTCAATTGCAGGCAGGATAAAGAGGTCACCCTCTTATTTGTTTAACAGAAAAGCCGCCAGGAACATCGAGAAACTGGTTATAGACTTTAAACCTGACATTGCACATGTTCATATTTTCTATGCTGAGTTAAGTGTGTCAATTCTTAAGACTTTAAAAAAACTGAACATACCTGTGATTCACACAGTACATGATTACAGGCTGTTATGTCCGGTTACCAACTTCATTGATAATGCAGGCAAGGTATGCGAACTTTGTACAGACAGGCACTTTGCTCATTGCCTTCAAAAAAGATGCTCAGAGGGTAAAATAAGTCAGAGTGCCATGGTTATGCTTGAAGCTTATTTCTGGAAATATTTTATAAACCCTGTTGATTATATTGATCATTTTATATTTGTCAGCAATTTCAGCAAAGAAAAGCACATTTCTTCCAATAGTGCCTTTGCCGGGAAGTCATCCCAGGTCTATAATTTTACAAATATACCGAGGACCACTGAATCTGCTGGCAGGGGAGAATATTTCCTGTATTTTGGAAGACTTTCAGCAGAGAAAGGGATTGAAAACCTGTTAAAGGCTTTTTCACAAAAATCACAGTTCCGGCTTAAAATTGCAGGGACCGGAAAGCTCAGGGAGATGGTTGAACAATATGCCCGGAACAACACTAATATAGAATATTGTGGCTTCATGACAGGCAATGCGCTGAAGGATTTAATAAGAAAATCATCCTTTGTTGTAGTTCCTTCAGTATGTTTTGAAAATAATCCCATGACAATCATTGAAGCATATTGCCTTGGTAAGCCGGTTATCGGTTCAGATTTAGGAGGAATTCCGGAGATTGTATATCACGGGAAGAATGGATTCCTATTTAACCATGATGATCCTGAATCACTTGCTTCAGCTTTGGAGGAGGCTTCCGGGAAAAGTAACGAAGAGTATAAATATTTATCTGATTCAGCAATAAAATCGGCCGCTGAAAAGTTTGATCCAGAGATTCATTATCGGAAATTAATTGAAATGTATCAAAATCTTATAAATGGAAATCCTGAAAGAAATTAACTTAAATTCCTAATTAGACTATGAAGAAGAAAATTTATATAGCTGGTTGTGGAGGGATGCTTGGAGAAGCATTTTACAAACAGTTCAGGGATGATTATTTTCTGAAATGCACTGACAAGGACGTCAATGAACCATGGCTTGAGTTTCTGGATTTCAGGGATTTTAATGCTTATAAGAAGGACGTATTTGATTTCAAACCTGATTATTTGTTCCATCTTGGTGCTTATACGGATCTGGAATTCTGTGAACTGAATCCTGATGAAACCTATAATACAAACACGCTTTCAGTCGAAAATGCTGTTTATATTGCCAATTCTCTGGATATACCAGTTTTGTATATAAGTACTGCCGGAATTTTTGACGGAAAGAAAGAACTATATGATGACTGGGATCAGCCAAATCCCCTTGGAGTTTATGCCAGGGCAAAATACATGGGTGAAAGATATGTTGTTGAGAATGCGAAGCGGTACCTGGTCTGCAGAGCAGGATGGATGATGGGAGCCGGACCATCAAAAGATAAAAAATTCATTCAGAAGTTAATGAAGCAATTGAAAGAAGGGAAAAAGGAACTCTTTATTGTCGACGACAAGGATGGCACTCCTACTTTTACTCATGACTTTGCAAGGAATGTAAAATTACTTATTGAAAAAGAATACTGGGGTTTGTATAATATGGTATGTGGAGGTCAGACCAGCCGCTATGAGGTAGCTGCAGAGCTCCTGAAGATCCTTAAACTTTCTGAAATAGTAAAGCTTACTCCGGTAACTTCAGACTATTTTAAGGATACATATTTTGCTGCAAGACCTCCGTGTGAAAGACTCGTCAATAAAAAACTTGAGATCAGAAATATCAACCTGATGAGAGATTGGAGAACAGCACTTGAAGAATACATTTCAACCTATTATAAAGGTTATCTTGAAAAATGACTAAGTTAAGAATTGCTGCATTCGGAGGATTCAGATCAATTCCTCCAAAGGAGGGGGGAGGCGGAGCCGATAAGCTTGCCCTGGAATTATATCCCAGAATTGCAAAAAAGGGACATGAAGTAATTGCATATGGCCGGATCTACCCCGGTGAACGCGGTATCCCAAAGATTAGTGAATATGAAGGGGTAAAGATTATTTCGTTTCGGACGGTTCACAAGGCAGGATTTGATACTTTGTTCCATTCCCTTAAGGCAACTTTTGACATTATTGTCAAAAACAGAGCAGACGTGATCCATCTTCAAAGCGGCGCGAACAGTATATGGGCCATGTTCCTGAGACTTTTCGGAAAAAAGGTCTATGTGAGTCAGTTTGCCATGGACTGGAAAAGAGCTATCTGGCCCTGGTATGCCAAAATGTTCTATCATTTCTCTAACTACCTTACTGCCTTCATTCCCAACAAGGTCATTTTCGACAATATTTATACGAAGGACTATTTCGAAAAGAAATTTCACCGTCACTTTGACTTCGTGCCCTACGGATCGGAGGTAAAAATAACCTCACAATCAGACACTGTCTTTAAAACGATCGGAGTGAAACCGGGCGATTATTACCTTTTCGTAGGTCGTTTTATCCCTGATAAGGGAGTCCATCTTCTGGTTGAGGCTTTCCAGAAAGTAAAAACTGATAAAAAGCTTGTCCTTATAGGGGGTTCACCTACTCCTACAAATTATGAAAAGAAAGTCATGGATACAAGTGATGAACGTATAATATTCCCGGGATACATTTACGGGGATGATACAAACATCCTTATTAAAAATGCTTTTGTATACGTTCAGCCATCTCTTATTGAAGGATTGTCGCCGGTTATCCTTACAGTGATGGGTCTTGGTACTCCACTAATCTGTTCTGATATTGTTGAAAACAAATTTATTACAGGAGAAAATGCAACACATTTCATTAAAGGTAATGCAGACGACCTGGCAGAAAAAATAACCTACACATTTAATAATCAGGCCCAGATCAGGATACTGGCTGAAAAGGGACAGAAAGATATTCTTGAAAGATTTAACTGGGACACAATAACAGATCAGTATATTAAGATTTTCAGTAATAAGTAAATGATATGATTAAAGCCGGAATAATAGGTTTAGGTAAAATGGGACTTTCCCATGCTGCAATTTTGAGTCCACATCCTCAGGCGGATCTGGTCGCAGTTTGTGATACATCTTCACTGATACTTGATGCTTTCAAAAAGTTTACAGAAATCAATGTGTATTCAGATTATATTAAAATGGTAGATAATGAAAAGCTTGATTGTGTTATGGTTGCAACACCAACACGTTTTCATTATCCTATTGTTAAATATGCACTTGATAAAGGATTGCATGTTTTCTGCGAGAAACCTTTCAGCCTGACAACTCAGGAAGGAGAAGATCTTGTAAGAATGGCAAATCAAAAGTGGCTGATAAACCAGGTAGGATACCATAACCACTTCATAGGTACATTTATTGAGCTTAAAAGACTGATAAGGTCGGGGATCCTTGGTGAACTTGTTCATTTTACCGGTGAAGCTTACGGACCAGTAGTTGTGAAAGAAAAAGGAGGGACCTGGCGTTCAAATCCGGACGAAGGGGGCGGTTGCCTTTTTGACTACGCCTCCCATGTAATTAACCTGATCCAGGAAGTTATAGCCCGTCCTGTCAAGGCACAGGGTAGCATCCTGAAAAAGATTTATTCAAGGGAAGTCGAAGATGCAGTATTTTCAATACTTACACTTGATACAGGACTGACTGGTGTCCTTTCAGTTAACTGGAGTGACGAGACCTACAGAAAGATGTCCACTTCACTCACAATAACGGGTAAAAAGGGAAAGATAATCTGCGACGCCACAGAGATTAAGATTTATCTCAAGGAGGCAAATCAAAAAGAAAAGCTTGATAAAGGCTGGACCATAAAATATATAACTGAATTTGCCATACCTGTTAACTTCTACCTTCGCGGCGAAGAATATAGCGCCCAGATCGACAATTTCATAAACTGTATAGTCAGTAAAAAACAGACTGATATCAATTCGTTTGAACAGGGACTATATACTGATAAGGTGATTGAATTGATAATTGCTGATTCAAAAAAATAAAATGCTAATTATGGACAAGGTGTTATTTGGTGATAATCAGTTTTTTGCAGTGAACCATCTCTCTGATGAGAAATCAAGGGAGCAGGCAATAAGGTTTAAAGATGATTCTGCAATTATAAGAGTATTGGATCAGGCTATTGATTCGGGAATAAATACATTTATGTGTACAACACATGACAGGATTGCAAATGTCTGTGATCATCTTAGAAGCAATCCCGACAGATATGGTAATTTTAATATATTCCCTTGCATGCCTTATGCACATAAATATGCAAATGCAGTTACTGATCTTGGTATTTTAGGTACAATAAAGCAGTATGTCCCTGGTAATATTTTCAGCACATTTACCAAGGGAGGTGTCGCATTTCTCAGGAAAGATTTTATCGGACTGATGGAACTGCTTGTGGATGCTGAGCTAAAAATGTTCAGGGGTATCAATACACCCGTGATTTTCATTCAGAATGTCGTTGTTGATATGGTTCTGGGCTTGAAAATGTACGAAGTATTCAAGGCATATGATTCTTATATAAAGGAAAAGTACAATTCAGAACCTGGATATATTACCATGAATATGCCGGCTCTGCTCGATGCACTTAATTCCGTCGGTATCGAAAACCCAATCATATGCAGTTCGATCAATAAAATGGGATTCAGAATGTCAGGAGGTAAGGAAATATATGAGAAATATCTGAACGAGAGACAATTCCGCCCCATTGCCATGCAGGTACTGGCAGCCGGTGCATTAAGACCAAAAGAGGCTGTCGAATACCTGAGCAGGTTCCCGAAGATTGAATCCGTCCTTTTTGGAGCCTCTTCAAAGAATCACATTCAGGAGACCAAGGAACTTATAGAGAAATATATGACAGCCAACTGATGAGTTTTAACAGGTCCATACAGGAATATTATTTGATCACTTCACAGAATTTTCCGGAAGGAGGAGCAGGAGCTTCATACCTTAATCTCTTCTGCCATGGCATGAAGAAAAACGGGTGTTCAGTAAATGTACTTCTGCTTAAAGGACATGCTTTCGGAACCTTCAGATATGATGGACCAAGAAAAAACATTACTGTTTATGGAGTCCCCTACAGATATTTGGGTTTTACAAGGAGGCCCAAAAATCATTTTCTTAAAATAGGGGAGGATTTGTTGAGCTTACTCAGACTTACATATTTTCTTCTAACCCTTGCAGGAAGGAGAAAATCAGCATCGTTACTGGTTTTCAACAGCGAGATTCAATCAAATATTGTGATTCTGTTTTTCTCAAAAATAATGGGCATCAGAACTGTGAAATTTGTTGCCGAGTTCATCGACAAATCACAGTTCAGGGGTTCTTTCATGAGAAAGCTTAAATGGTACGGATTTGTATTCAACTTCAGATATCTGAATAAACAATCCGAAAAGCTTATAGTCTTCAGTTACTTCCTGAGGGATGAATTTATAAATATGGGTTATCCTGAACACAACATCATAATTCAACCCAACCTTACTGATTTTGATTTCTGGGAACCAGGTGAATCCCCGATAAAACATACTATAGGTTATAGCGGTGCTCCATATCTTAAAGATGGCTTGCATGATCTTTTTACGGCCATAAGTATACTAAAGAAAGAAGGAATAATCGTCAATCTTATAGTCATCGGTGATTCAACCTTTGGCAAAAGCCTTCTACCGGATCTCAAAAATGAATGTTCAAGACTGGATATTGCGGATATGGTCTGTTTCACAGGACTTGTTGAGACCGCAGATGTAAAAAAATACATATGTGAATGCAGGATACTTGCCATAACAAGACCCTCAACTGTACAGACAAAGGCTGGATTCCCCACAAAACTAGGGGAATATTTCGGAACTAAAAGACCTGTGCTTTCAACAAATTTCGGAGATATTGAGAGATATTTTCAAAACGGAACCGATATGGTTATTGCCGAGGCCGGAAATCCAGCCTCTGTTGCCGCCAGAATAAGATGGATGCTTGAAAATGAGAAAGCCCTGGAGAGTATAGCTGTCAACGGCTATAAAAGCGCAAAAAAACTGCTCGATTATACAACTGCAATAAAAAGGATAATTGAATTTATGGAAAAGTGATTTTAATTCCTGAAATGAAACTGGTTGAATATAAGTAAAAAACAGAACCATTTGGAGAGACTGATAATATTAACGGACAACAAGTCGGGATTTCAAATCTCGAAACCTGATTTTAAACATTTCAGATCTATGGATGTTGGCAGGATCAAACAGTATTTTGTTGACAGGGGTTTTATTGTTGATGTCCTTAAGTTCCATGAACTTGATCTGCAGATGGATTTCAGAGATGTTAATATTTTGTACCAGACATCAGAAGCGCCGGGTTCATTTTATAAAAGGTATATAGAGGATCTTATTTTTCAACTTGAAAAGAGAGGCGCTGTCACCCTTCCATCCTTCGAATACTTTAAAGCCCATCACAACAAGGTGTACATGGAACTTTTGAGGAATAATTTTAAAGACAATTCCCTTAAGACCTTAAAAAGCAGGAGCTTTGGCTCATGGGAGGATGCACTTTATTACAATCCTGTTTTCCCGGTTGTTATCAAGAAAGCTTCAAGTTCGGGTGGCGCAGGAGTTTTTCTTGCCAGGAACGACTTTGAATATAGAAAACATCTGAAGGAAGCGGGAAAAGTACTGATATCTGACAGTATCAGCGGTATTGTGCGTGATAAATTTAAAAACCTGGCAAAAAAAACTATTAAGACTCTTTATCCTGAAAGGTCTGGATATGTGGAATATGATACCACACCAATAAGTAATCCGCTCATTGTTCAGACATTTATTGAGGGGCTTAGAGGCGACTACAAAGTGTTGTATTTCGGAGGTAAGTATTATGCAATGTACAGGAAAAACAGGGATAATGATTTCAGAGCAAGTGGAAGCGGAAGGTTTTTTGAAGTACCTGGAGAAGAACAGGAAGGATTACTGGATTTTGCCAGGAAGGTAACTCTCGAGATCGACTTCCCTTTAATTGGAATGGATGTGGGATTTGACGGAGAAAAATATCATCTGATTGAGTTTCAGATGATCCATCCCGGGACGTCGGCACTTCAACGATCAAAATACTGGCACGTATTTATGAATGAGAAATGGATCAGGACAGATGGTTTATCTGACCTTGAAGATGAATTTTCACGATCAATCTTTGAAACAATAAGAAGGAGAAAATAGGAATGTAACATTTGTTACAATCGGGTAAATGACTGGGATGATGAATATTGGGATTTTTTGCAAGACACTTTTAAAGGGAGGAACAGAGAAACAAGCTCTGATCCTGTCAAAACTTTTGACAGAACAGAAGTATAATGTAATTCTGATAACCTGGGACAACCGGATAGATCCTGAGAATATGAGTTACATACGCGCAAATTCATTGAAATGCTGTCATCTTGAGGGTAATCTGCTAATGAAATTTCATGGTTATTTAAGATTGCTGAAGGAAAACAATCTGCGGCTCGTTTTTTCTTATCTGACTCTGCCAAACACAATATCCGGTATAAGCAGGTTCTTTGTCAGGGATGTCATCAGGATAGGCGGAATAAGGAACGAGCGCCTTCCATACCTGAAATTCTTATTCGAAAGGTTCATTCACAACCATCTTAATGATGCAACGGTATTTAACAATTTTGCAGGCAGGGAGAAATTTATTGGCAAGGGATTCGCTGCAGAGAAAATTTATGTAATCCAGAATGCAATTGCAATCAGTAAAATAAATGGTTCAGTTAATAAAAGCAGTTCTTTAATAAATATCGTAACGGTTTCAAGATTTGTGAAACAGAAGGATTTCAGGACAGCACTTTATTCCTTTAACGAATTGGTAGCCAGAAATCCGCAAAACAGGTTCGCATATTATCTTATCGGCTACGGCAAAGGGGAACAGAGGATAAGGGCATTGGCCTCTTCACTTAACCTGGATGACAAAATCAAACTGATGATAAATCCTTCAAAAATCAGGGAGATCCTTACCGATTGCGATATCTACCTTAGTACTTCACTTTTTGAGGGACTTTCCAATTCCATTATGGAAGCCATGGCAGCAGGATTACCGATCGTTGCCACCGATGTTGGTGATAACCAGTATCTGGTCAAGGACGGTTTCAATGGATATCTCACACCTTGTAAGGATATTGATATGATTGTTGATAAACTGACATTGCTGGCCAGGTCTGAAAAAATGCGAAATGACTTTGGGAGCAGAAGCCAAAGAATTTTAGAAAGTAATTTTTCGCAGGACAACTTATTAAAGGAATATTTGAATTTAATTTCAAAATTGCAGGTCAGTCATAACTGATCTGCCAAAAGGAAAAGCTTGTATTATGAAAATTGGTGTTATTGGGACAAGAGGTTTTCCAGAGATTCAGGGCGGGATTGAAACTCACTGTATGGAGTTATATACCCGCATTGGCTCGACAGGTAATAATGAAATAACAGTTTACCGGCGAATACCGTATCTAAACTCAAAAAACAAAAAAGCTGATTTCAAAAATATTAGGTTCGTTGATTTCCACGTACCCAAGAACAAATATCTTGAAACATTCCTTCATTCATTTTTCTCAACCTTACATGCTTTATTTCAGGGATATGATATTGTTCATTACCATAATACCGGTCCTGGATTTTTTATCCCCCTGTTAAAGCTAACGAAGGCAAAAGTCGTATTTTCATATCACAATATCAGCTATACACAGAAGAAATGGAACAAACTGGCTAAAAGATTCCTGTTTTCATCCGAAGTAATTAGTATAACCTGCTCTGATTACATAATCTTTGTTTCGGATGTTGTAAGACAGGAAATTGAAAAGCATTATAAAGTTCACAGGTATAGGGTACTTTTCAATGGCGTAAGCATTCCAAAAACAGCTGATAAAAGCGATTATATTGAATCTCTTGGGCTTATTAGACAAAAATACATAATCGCGGTTGGCAGATTTCTTGAGGAAAAAGGGTTTGACTATCTGATCAGAGCATTTAAAAAGACTAACATAAAGGATTATAAACTTGTTCTTGTTGGTGATTCAGATTATCCAACAGCCTATTCAAGAAAGCTGAAGACTTTTGCAAAGGATAATGATGTTATACTTACAGGCTATATCAAAGGGGAAGAGCTGAACCAGATCTTCAACTTTGCAAAACTGTTTGTCCTGTCTTCATTTGAAGAAGGTCTGCCTATATCCCTTCTTGAGGCAATGAGTTATAACATCGACGTTCTTGCAAGCAACATTCCTGCGAACCTTCAGGTCGGACTGGGAAATGATGACTATTTCAAGGTAGGCGATGAAGATGATCTTGCAGAAAACCTGGTTCAAAAACTTTCCCACTCCAGGGAACGCAATTATAAGGAGATACTTATTAAAAAATTCAACTGGAACAATATTGCACTTGAAACTATTGAAGTATATAAAAGCCTGGTGGATGGTGAAAAAAAACCGGAAAGAAACAAACTGAAATAACATTGATTTAATACTGAAAAGAGTACATAAGCAGATGAACCCGGTAAGGCTCATTACCTTATGGTAAGGTAATATAGAAAAAGAGTTATGAGATCAATTATTAATATTCTTGATACAATTTACAAGCTTCTTCTTCTTAAGCTCAGTGATGAAAGAAGAAACAAATACCTTCGTAAACAGGGCATTAAAATAGGCAAAGATTGCAGGATACATACCGTCTCATTTTCCACTGAGCCTTATCTGGTAGAGATTGGTGATCATGCCAGAATAGCGAGTGGAACACTATTCATCACTCATGATGGTTCAGTGAACTGTTTCCCGGGAGAAGTTGACGGTGGTATTTTTGGCCGTATTAAGCTTGGGAATAATGTTTTTATCGGAAATAACAGCATAATACTTCTGAATACCACTATTGGTAATAATTGTATTATTGGAGCCGGGAGTGTCGTAAGGGGCCAGTTCCCGGACGATTCCGTCATTGTAGGAAATCCGGCGCAAGTAATAATTAAGACAAGCGTTCAGAAGATGCTTTTCAGGCAAAGCCCGGGGCTTGTGAAGACCAACAACCTACCTAAAGACGAATGCACGAGACTCATTAAAAAACACTTCGGAATAGAATAAGAACCTGTTATTTTAAAAGTCCGGCTCTTTCTTCTGTATCAATCAATTCAATATTCACGCCGTATTTTGCAAGAAGGAAAGCTATCCTGTTATTATTGAAAGCTTCGCCTGGCTGAGGCGGAACAAGCGTTATAAGCCCCTTTTCCTTCAGGTCTCTTACCCCTTCATCTATTTGCTGGCATCTGAAACAGATATGATGAAATCCTCCGCCCCGGTTTACAAAATTCACAAGTGATAAATTATCCTCAAGAGGCTCAATCAGCTTTATATCCAGACTGTTGTCTTTCCTCATGAATACCACCTTTACCTTCTGAAGCGTATTGATCACCATTCCGGTCATCCGGGTATACCCGAATACCCTTTCCCAGTAAGCAATCCCTTCATTAAGATCCTTAACTGCAAAACAGATATGGTCAATTATCATATCAGAGTTTTCCTTTGATTTTCTTTCCTGTCGCACTTATAACCAGCTGTTCTTTTAGCTCAAATAGCTGTGGTACCTTGTAAAGGGCAAGATGTCTAGCGCAATGTTCCTTTAACCTTTCAGTCATCAACTCTTTTCCGTTATCCCCCCTAACGACCACTGTAGCTTTAAGTGCCTCGCCGAGAAGATGATCCTCAATCCCTTCAATTGTACAATCAACAACTTCCGGTAATTCAAGGATTACAGCCTCAATCTCCTTCGGACTGATTCTTTTACCGCCAACCTTAATGATCTCCTTTTTTCTTGCCGTAAGGAAGATGTAGCCGTCTTCATCAACGGTTCCAAGATCACCAGTATAAAGCCATCCGTCCCTGATGGCATTTTTTGTCCCTTCCTCATCCCTGAAATATCCCAGCATTATATTGTCTCCTCTGGCGATTACTTCTCCAATTTCGCCTGGCTTTATAGGTTTGCCTTTCTCATTCACTACTTTTAATTCAACTCCGGGAATACCTTTGCCCATCGATCCCTTCTTGGCTTCATATAGTTCAGGAGGCAGATATGAGAGACGTGCAGTTGCTTCTGTCTGTCCGTACATAACAATAAATGTTATTTCAGGATGACTTGAACGGAATTCATCGATGAAAATGGGTGCCAGCTTACCACCTGCCTGTGTGACATACTTGAGGTCCGGAAATTTAGTTGTTTTGAAATTATCGGATTTTCTGAGCAATATCTGGTAATGGCTTGGAACACCAGCAAATCCGGTACATCTGTAATCAAGAAGATTGTTGATAATGCTTCCAAGAAAAATGAAGGAATTGTTTAGAACAATCGATCCGCCAACCCTCAGGTGAGTATGAAGAAGTGACAATCCATAACAGTAATAGAATGGAAGGACCACAAGCATCCTGTCATTCTCAGTTAGTTTCAGATACGTGATTATTGATTCGGTATTTGCCCTGAGGTTCTTGTGGGATATCATCACTCCTTTGGGAATTCCGGTCGAGCCGGAGGTGAATATAATTTCAGCACAGTCTTCATCACTTTCGCTATCTGTT
>Ga0172371_10003009_pt1 | contig 26393 bp, 23 predicted proteins | sample Lak12m_FD_114543 | JGI IMG/M metagenome (GOLD analysis project Ga0172371, IMG submission 114543) | Freshwater microbial communities from Kabuno Bay, South-Kivu, Congo - kab_022012_12m | ecosystem: Environmental > Aquatic > Freshwater > Lake | place: Democratic Republic of the Congo: South-Kivu... | reverse complement strand
TCTCTATAAGTAAAAGCCAGGGTTTAAGGAGGCTAAGTACAACGAATCAAGATAAACCAACGAATTTAGGATTGTGAATTTATTTTGTTTGTACAATTAAGTAAGTTGGGTTGTCAACCCGACATCATGGTCAGGATGGCATCCTAACCTACTTTTCCGTGAAATTCTCTATAAGTCAATGCAACGCAAAGGAGGTAATGTATAAGGAGGCGAAGTACAACGAGTTTAAAATGGAATATCGGACAATTTCTTGACAAGAATTGGTTTTTATTTCATAATACCTACTATATGAGTAGATATTATGAAATAAATAACAGGGCAATGATCGAGAAGAAACCATATTTGTCCAAGAATGAGCTTTCTTTTTTACTGGGGAAAAAGGACAAAAACTTGGATAAAAAGATCACAATGCTGATCAGAGATGGATTCTTGATTCCTCTAAAAAAGGGTTTGTATACTACACGAATTTATTCATTGATCAATAAGGATAATAATTTCCTTGAATACCTCGCTAATATTATTTACTACCCTTCATACATATCGCTGGAGTATGTCTTAGCACGCTGCGGTGCTATTCCAGAAGCAGTTTATGTGTATACATCAGTTTCCTCAAAAACGACGCGATTATTCGAGAACCAACTTGGAGTATTTAGCTATCGGAATATCAAATCAAGTCTTTTCACTGGATACGATCAGATATTATTCAACGAAAAATCTATGATCAAGATTGCCAGAAAGTCAAAAGCTCTATTTGATTTTTTCTATTTCAAACCATTTCGATCTTATAAAAACAACTTAGAAGACCTTAGAATTAATTGGGATAGCTTTGATGAAAATGATCTTTTCGAATTCAAAGAATTCGTGGAATTATCTCAATCGCCCAAAATGGAAAGGACTTATCAGTTAATTAGGGAAGCTTATGATCAGCAATAATCTCAAATTCATTCTTGATCAAAACAGAGCTCAAAATCCACTCTATTTGAGAAATTTACTCAAAGAGCAAATTCAGCTTATCGTCTTAAATTTTATTTACAATTCAAAATATGCTGAAGACTTCCTGTTTACAGGTGGTACGGCATTAAGATTCTGCTTTGGATTACCACGCTTATCCGAAGACTTAGATTTCGATGTAATGAATTTTTTCGAATTGAATATTCAACAATTCACGGAGGATCTGAAGCTTTTCTTCGTGAACAAATTAAAATACCACGACCTTAAGATCAGAATTGCTGGAAAGAATCAGATCATCTATTTAGCGTTTCCAATTTTAAACAAAATCGGTTTCCCAGTTGATGCTTCACATTCAAGTGCAAATACTTTATTTATAAGAATTGATCTAGCGCCAGTAATTGGAGAAGGTTTTTCTGAAGAAATTTCATTGAAATCAAGCAGTGATTTTTCTTTCTTAATCAGACATTATTCCATTACAGATATGTTCGCCCATAAAATCGCTGCAATTCTTTTAAGAGAAAGATGGCAAGGTAATGTCAAAGAGGCACGTTTCAAAGGCAGAGATTATTTTGATATTTTCTGGCTCAATTCAAAGAATATCAAGCCAAATATTGATCTCTTGAAATCGATACTGGATATTCGCTCATGTGAGGAAATAGCATTGATGTTAAGTGAAAAGTTCATTGAAGCGGGAAAAAGAAAGCTCGAATTAAAACAAGATCTAATTCCATATTTTTCTGAGAATGAATTTGTTGATCAGTTCATTGAGAACTTTGAAATACTGAATAAAACGTTACCATTAAATTGCAAATAACTTAATATCAGATTAGAAGCGATTGGATCACGAATGACGCGAAAGGGGTTCCTGCCTTTCGCATTTTTTGTGCATTACGTGTTCCAGTGCTTCACACTGGTTGGGATGGATGATAGACGAGAACAACGAATTCAATGGATTGACCGTATTTTTGCAGCTCACACACAATCAAATATCCATCAAGCTAATCCGATAAATCCCACAAATCATGGTTCAGATTATCAAGCTAATCCGATAAATCCCACAAATCATGATTCAGATTGTGTGTGATGAGATGGCAAGATATTTAGATAGTCGTCTGGATCTGGCAGGTAAGGCATTGTGTCCAGTGTACTGATGCCGAGCAATTCCGCCAATGCCACACGCAAAGCAATCCGGTCATCCCAAGCATATTCGGCGCTGCCAAAACACATCGATTGTTCATGTCCTTTGCCGCATAGGATGACCAAATCACCCGGTTTGGCAATTCGAACAGCAAAGCGGATCGCTTCGCGGCGGTCGGGAATGCGCCAATAGTGTTCGCCTTCATGCAGCGATTTGGATTTCATCCCATCTGCCATCTCACTCAAGATATGATCCAGAGACTCGCTGCGCGGGTCTTCTGCCGTCAAGATAGTTAGATCGGCTAATTCCGCAGAGACCTCCGCCATCAAGCGCCGCTTCTCACGATCGCGTAATCCAGCCGAACCGAAGACGGCGATCAATCGTCCCCGGGTCAGTTTTCTGCTCGATTGCAGGGCGCGTTTCAAGGCATTCGGGGTATGCGCAAAGTCAACAATCGCCAAAAATTCCTGCCCGAGTTCAATCTTTTCCATCCGTCCGGGGATATCCTTCAATGATTCGAAACCAGCTTGAATGGTCTCTCTTTCGATCCCCAAAACGCCACGTGCGAGCGCGATGGCAGCGAGCGCATTATAAATATTGTAATCACCCAATAAAGCCAGAGAGACCTGACAACTGAACCGTTTGTTATCTAGATCAATCCCAGTAACGAGAAATTTCGTGCGATTATCTTCCACAGAAATATGACTGGCATAGATATCCGCATTCGAATTCATCCCATAGGTCACAATCGGTACGCTGGTGATGGCGCTCAGAAAGGGGTAAGAGGCATCATCTAGGTTAAGGATTGCTGCCCGGGTATGTTGTCCATCCTTGGAAAGACCTTCTGTTAGTCCTGAAAATAATAGCGACTTTGCAGAACGGTATTCATCAAAGGTATGATGGTAATCCAAGTGTTCATGGGTAATATTGGTCAAGATGGCATAATCGAAAGGACTGGAAGCTAGACGATTTTGGGCTAAGCCATGCGAGGTGGCTTCGAGAATGACATGCGTAGCGCCCATCGAGAGCATATTAGCAAGATAGCGCTGCACAGCGGGTGCATCAGGCGTAGTGACGTGAAATCCGGTATCGATTGCATGATCAGCGAAAACGGCATTGACCGTCGAAATGATTCCGACTGGATAATCAGCCGCTCTTAAAATATGATAGAGCATATTGGCAGTCGTAGTCTTCCCATCGGTGCCTGTGATCCCAATCAGCGCCAATCTCTCAGATGGAAAGCCTTGGAAAGCAGCTGCGAAATAAGCCAGTGCATAGCGTGAATCAGCGACCTTGACATAAGGCAAAGGCAGACCCGTGATTTCACGTGTACCGATCACAGCCGCAGCCCCTTTTTCAATCGCTTGTGGGATATAATCATGTCCATCGGAAATCTCACCCTGAATAGCGACAAAGATCATTCCAGGTTGAACGAGTCTAGAATCCATAACCACCCCACTCGTGATGACATCTGTACCTTGAATTTCCAATGAAAATGGCGCTTGTTGTAACAACGTGTGTAATGAGATTGACTGCAGATCTTTCATCAATTTGATTATACCGTAGGAATAAGAAAATCTCTGTTTATTAGCGCACATTAAGCAGCCCAGAGAAGACCATCTCTGGGCTGTAGGTTGAATAGATTTTAGGAGAAACCGTTATTTCACGCTTTGGCGCATGGATTCCAATTGACCGGAAACAGAGCCATCCATGACTTTGTCGCCAATCCTAATCACCAAGCCGCCTAAGATGCCAGGATCAACCCGGAAAGAGACCTCTTTAGATTCCGATTTTGCGAGCAGGTCCTTTCGAATGGTTTCTTTCTCTTCATCTGTGAGCGGTAAAGCGCTGACTACCTCGGCTGATTCTCCAGCAAATTTAATATCATCCAAAACAACAACTTTACCAGCTTTCACCCCAGAAAAGAATTCTTCGATCAAAGAATGTTGACGCTTTTCGTCAAGCGCTTCGCCAACCAATCGTTGTGCGGCTGCGATGGCGAGCGCGGCGACCTGACTGCGGATATCAGCCAGGATGATATCACGTTCTTGTTCAATATCCGCCATAGCCGCTTTACGCTCTTTAGCGATCTCACTTTCCGCTTGGGCGATCATATCGCGACCAGCATTTTCCGCCTTTTCAGAAGCAAGCCGAATCTCTTCAGCAGCTTTCGCTTGCGCTTCTTCAATGATCTTACGGGCTTCATCTTCAGCATTCGCGCGCGCTTCTGCGGCTATACGCGCATCTTCCAATCCCTTGGCAATCGCGGTACGGCGCTTCTCAAGTAAATTGAGCAGCGGTTTATAGACAAAAGCGCGTAAAATAATAAATACAATTGAAAAGTTTAGAATTTGTACTAATAAGTATCCAAGGTTAAGTCCTAAGGCTTCCAAGGTATACCTCCTTCAAATAAATAATGCGATTGTCTAACCAACAAAGAGAATGAGCAAGGCAACGACCAGACAGTAGATCGCGATAGCTTCAGCGAATGCGATCCCGAGGATCATATTTGTCTGGATATTTCCACTGGCATCAGGATTGCGTGCAATACCCTGCAACGCGCCACTGACAAGTATGCCTATTCCCAAACCCGCTCCTATGGTTCCAAGCATGGTAAGACCTGCACCAATTACTTTTGCAGCTGCGACATCCATGTTTTCTACTAAGCCTCCTATTTCTAATTTTCGTAAAAGTTTACTCTTCTATCAATCCGGTTTACCGAGATTTTCGGTGATCAATCCATTAATGTGCATTTTCTTCCTCATGATCGCTATGACCTGAGGCAGCTTGCGTCATAAATACCATTGTGAGCATTCCAAAGACAAGCGCCTGAATGACACCCACAAACAATTCCAACATCAGGAAAATCGATTGCGCCAATACCGGCAGCAACGTTCCAATCACGAAAAGCAAGACCGATCCAGCAAAGATATTGCCGAATAAACGAAAAGAGAACGAAATGATCTTTGAAAACTCAGACACGATCTCCAATATCCCGACGAAGAAATCAATAATGCCCATCGGCTTTTTAAAGAAATTGATCAAGGCGGTGACATTGATGAATTTTTCAAAATATTTAAAGCCCAATGACTGTACGCCAATCACTTGAGTCATGATGACCGATATCAAAGCCAGCGCAACGGTGAAATTCAGATCAGTCGAGAGCACGCGCACATACGGGATCAAGGCAAAACCGTGTGCGTGCGCATCATCAGCTTCATCATGCGCTTCCTCTACCGCCGCGACTTCCTCTTCATGTCCACCGGTTTGATCATTGGTGATCGTATAAACGCCTGGCATGACCTGTTGGACAGGATGACCGTGATCGGATTCCTCCAGGAAACCAATGCTATCGACCCCAGGAATCAGCTCCGTCCAGTTCACGACCAAGACCAATAAGGTGATCGTCGCAAAGAATGGAAAGATCTTCTTGGTGAATTTCCCAGCGGTTGACTCAGTCAGATTATAGATCACCTCAATGATCGCTTCAATTACGCCTGAGAAGCCTTGAGGAACCATTGAGCCGCTCGATACTGCACGTTTGACTGAAATTGCAATCAGCAACAATACCATATCAGCCAATAGCATTGCGGACATGGTATTCGTCCAATCATAACCGGGATATTTCTCTGGCGCTACCTGAATATGCGGCAAAACAGGCGCAATCATGCGCCAGGTCACAATTTGAAGGATGATAAGCAGTAAGATGAGATATCGATTGGGAATACCTAATATCCTAGGGGGGTGATTGTTCACGAGTGCGTTCCTCCTTATTGGGGGAATGAGAATTTTGATAATCTGTTTTTGTCATACGCGAAGTTGCTGCACGAACAATCCAAAACATAGCAAATAAGGTAATTGGCACGCTAGCAACCACCAAGCCAATCGTAAACATCGGTTTGCTGCCAAACTGATTATCGAGCCATAAACCACCGATCAAGGCTACAATAATAATCAAGGTCGTAAAGCAGCCAACCTGTCCGGCTACGATCGCCATTGTGATATTGAATCCGACCTTTTCAGGGTCTCTTTTGTTTTGATTGTTCGCCAGACTCATCGCTTGCGCATTGTAACATAAGCACTGAAAATCAGTCAATAAATCATCAACTTAAAATTTCAATAGATAATAAATACAATCCCAAAAAGGCTGATTCATCCTAAATTAGAACATCGCGCTGGCAGCCGTGGAAGCCCAATTGAACCAAGGAGCGAAGAGCGTACCAATCAAGATGATACTTGCGGATAGGATCACCAATGCTAATTTAGAGGAAGATGTCATCGGTACAGGCTTGTCATCGTCATCAGAACGGTAGAGGTAAATATATTTTAGAACCGTCAAATAGTAGTAAAGACCGATGATCGAGTTCAAGACTCCGATGACAGCCAACCAGACCAAACCAGACTGTACCGCGGCGGCAAAGATAATCACCTTGGCGATAAAACCTCCTAACGGCGGCATACCAGCCAGCGAGAGCAATGAAACCAAAAACACAAGCGCTAACGCTGGCGAGCGGCGACTAAGCCCATAATAAGCGCTCATATCATCCGATCCAGACACGCGATGGAAAGCAGCAACGGCGCCAAATGCAGCCATATTCGTGACCAAATAAGCTAATAAGTAAAGTACAACACCCGTCGTACCTAATGGAGAAATGGCAACAACGCCAATCAAGATATAACCGGCGTGCGCGATGGATGAGTACGCCAACATGCGTTTGATATTGCGCTGCGAGATGGCGATCAGGTTACCTAAGGTCATCGTAGCAACGGAGAGCGCTGCCAAGACAGCCCCCCACTGGATCGCCAGCATGGGAAAAACTACGATCATCACACGCAAAAGGACTGCAAATCCAGCCGCTTTGGAGGCAGTTGAGAGGAAACCCGCCACCGGCGTTGGCGCGCCATCGTAGACATCCGGCGCCCAGAAATGGAACGGCACCGCTGAAATCTTGAAAGCGAAACCGACCAAGACCAATACTAAACTACCAACAACTGGGATGACAGCTACTCTGCCTTCGAGTAAATTTATAGCGATATTATAGATACTCGTTGTTCCAGAAAAACCATACAGCAAACTAAAGCCATACAACATAATTGCGGACGCCATCGCACCGAACAAGAAATACTTAAAACCTGCTTCTGTCGATTTATCATCTTTTTTGAAGAAACCAGCTAAGATATAGAGCGGAATGGAGGTGGTTTCAATCGCTAAGTAGAGCATGATGATATCAGCCGCAGAAGCCATAAAGCACATTCCGATGGTCGAGGCGATCATCAAGATATAAAACTCACCGCGTGTGCCTAGATCCTCATAATCTTTCGCCAATAAAGCCGTGATACCAGCGCCAAAGATAAATAGCATCTTAAGAGAGAAGCTGAGCCAATCATAGCTGATCATGCCGCCCCAGTTCAATTTCGTTTGCGAGGTGGGTGGTGCGAACATGCTGAAGAGAATCACCAAGCCCGCCCCAACAGCGGTCACCCAAGCCAGGGCGCGACTTTGTTCAGGAGCAAGGATCAAATCTAAAGCCAGAACGACAACTCCTAAACCTAGGAGCAATAATTCAGGAAGGATGGGTAAAAACATTGAAGCTTCAAGAGACATAATTAGGCACCTCCCAATAGGCGCAGGATGTTATTGACACCAGATTCAACCAGTGGAACCATGATCGAGGGATAAACGCCAACGATAATTAAGATGGCTGATAAAAAGATCAGGGCGACTTTATCGAGGACACGGACATCGTGAACATGCCCCTCAAATTCAGCAGGCAAATCGCCAAAGAAAACGCTACCGATAATGCGAATGATATAAGATGCAGTGATCACTATCGAGATGACGGCTAGAATGGCTATCCAGGCATAGGAACTCCAGATGAAGGCGGGCTGTGCGTTCCATAAGCCCATAAAGATCGGGAATTCTGCGATAAAACCGGAAAAACCGGGCATACCCATCGATACAAGACCGCCCACAATGAAGGCAATCGCCACCAGCGGCATCACTTTTCGGAATCCGCCCAATTTAGGTATCTCCCTGGTATGCGCCTGATCATAAACCATACCGACAACCGCAAAGAAGAGCGCCGTCATGACACCGTGCGAGAACATCTGCACACCCGCTCCAAGCATACCGGTTTGATTAAGCGTCGCAAAGCCCATCGCCACCAAACCCATATGCGAAACGGATGAGAAACCGATCACATATTTGAAATCGGTTTGGACGCTGGCGATATATGCGCCGTACACCACATTGACGATCGTCAACAGGATGATCCAGGGGAAATGGAATTTGGCGCCTTCCGGTAAAAGCATCACGCCAACCCGCAAAGCCGCGAAAGCGCCCAATTTCATCAAGACCCCAGCGTGAAACATGGAAACCGCGGTCGGAGCAGCGACGTGACCATCTGGGCTCCAGTTATGAAACGGGAAAATACCGCCTAAAATGGCAAAGCCGAAGAAAACGAACGGAAACCAAATACGCTGGAAGAGCGGTGAAAAGCCTGCATCTTCAAGCGCGAGCATATTAAAAGTACCTAGACCGGAAGAGAAGTACATCACCAGGGCGCCGACTAGGGCAATTACAGAACCAATAAATAAGTATAAGGTCAATTTCATAGCGGCGTATTCACGCGTCTCTTTCCAACCCCATATAGCGATCAAGAGATACATTGGGAAGACCGCAATCTCATAGAAGAAGAACAACATGAATAAATCCAGCGCTACAAAGACACCGAAGACGCCTGTTGCCAAGATGAACAAAAAGGCAAAGAATTCTCGCGGTCGGTCATCAACGCCCCAAGAGATGAGCACGCCAGTGAACATCACGATACCGGTCAACAGAACCAAGGGAGCATTCATACCATCTAGACCAACATGATAGGAAATGCCAAGCGCTGGTAACCATTCGTATTTCTCCACAAATTGATATCCCGCAGCGGAAATATCATAGGAGAAATAAGCGATCATCGAAAGGATCAGAGCAAAAGCCCCTGAAGCCAGGGCTGCCATGCGCACTTCCGTCTTCCGATCGGCTGGGATTAATAAGATCAGTAGTCCAGTTACAATTGGAGTAAAGACGATTATGCTAAGAATAGGAAACTGCATTATTTCACCTCGTTACGGATTTTGGAGTAGTTCATCCGCTTTAAAACAGCCATAGGACTGCTTTGTTGATTACATCAAGGATCCAGGCTGGATATACGCCAATCCAAAGCATGAGTACCATTAAGGGGGCAATCACAAAGATCTCACGTGGGGAGATCTCGGAGATATGTCCCACCCAATTTTCATTCATGGGTCCGTGTAGGACTTGCTTGATCCCTTTGAGGATATACGCGCCAGTGAAAAAGAGACCGATCATGGCGAAAGCTGTGAAGACCGGGAAGATCCAACCAGAACCCCAGGCGCCTCTCACAACTAAGAATTCAGAAATAAAACCATTCAAACCAGGTAATCCAAGAGATGCCATCGATGTGAATATCAGGATGCCGCCATACACAGGGATCAGCGGGAACAGACCACCGAATTTATTCAAGTCACGCGTATGAGTGCGTTCATAGATCACTCCCACCAGGAAGAACATCCCAGCTGCGGAGAGACCATGGTTGAACATCTGCAAGACGGCGCCGTTCAGGGCGATATTGGCGTCTTCAGTGCCAATCGCAAAAGCAGCCGCAGCGATACCCAGGACAACAAAGCCCATATGGTTGACCGACGAATAAGCCACCAAACGCTTGAAGTCATCTTGTCCATAGGAAGCCAGGGCGCCAAAGATGATCGCCATGACCGCCAGGAAAGCCAAAGCGCCCGAATAGAAACGCGCTTCAGCGGGATACAGCGGTAAAACCAAACGCAGGAAACCATACGCGCCCAGCTTGAGCAAGACACCCGCTAACAACATCGATCCAGCAGTTGGCGCTTCGGTGTGTGCATCTGGCAGCCAAGTATGGAAGGGCCAAACCGGTACTTTGATCGCAAAGGCAATCGCAAACGCCCAAAAGGCGATCGATTTCACCGTCGCTATGGGTAATCCATATAAGGAACCGCTCAAATTGGTCCAGCGCTCAAAGAGCAAGGGGATATCGAATGTCCCGGATACAACCCCGATCATCTGAATGGCAAGCAAGAGACCAAGCGAGCCCGCCATGGTGTAGATCATGAATTTGATCGAAGCATAAGTTCGGGCTGGCATCGTCCTACCACCCCAAATCTTACGCTCGCCTTTAGGAGATCCCCATTGATTGATCAGGAAGTACATTGGGACAAGACCGAATTCCCAAAAGACAAAGAAGAGCAATAGATCGAGCGTGAGGAAGACACCCAACATTCCCAACTCAAGCAAGAAGAACAACGCCATATAAGATTTGACGCGATCATCGATCGAGAAAGAAGCCAGGAGCGCCAAGGGAGTCAGCAAAGTCGTCAGCAAAACCATCGTCAACGAGATACCATCCACACCGAGATGGAAGGAGGAGTTCAAAGCGCTGTACCAGACCATTTGCCGCTCAAATTGAAAACCCGCCAAGCCCTTATCAAAATTGAACCATAAAATAATGGATAGGATCAGGGGGATGAAGCTAAGCGCAAAAGCAGTCCAGCGTATCAGGTTCTTATTCTCTTCGGGTAATAAAACGATAATTACCGCTCCAAGCACGGGGGTGAATAATATTAGCGTTAGCAAGTTTGTAAGAATAAAGTCCATAATTCTTTCCTATTTGATCGTTTTTATCTCTACGCAGCTAACGCAATGCTACGAGCAGATAGTAAAACAAAGCGCTAAAGGTTGCGATACTTACAAGAGCAAGGATCATATATTGCTGAACCTTACCTGTTTGAATAACACGAAAGACATCGCCTAATTTCTTGGTCGTCTCACCGACCATGTCGCCGGAGCCATTGACGATGGGCATATCGATGCGGTCGCGCAGGAAATTTCCGATAATGCCGGTCAATCGAGCCACAAAATGCAAGATGCCATCGATCCAGGTGCGGTCCATCCATTGAGAAGTGAACACCGAGGCGACCCAGTAAGCTGGCTTGATGAATAGGAAGTCATACAGCTCATCGAAGTAGTATTTATTGTGCAGGACCTTATAAACCGGTCCTAATACCTTCTCGAGCGGATCTGCTTCGCCAGCCTTGACGCCGCGATAGACCAACCATCCCAAGGTCAAGCCGCCTAATGATACAATCAAGGAGATCAAAAGTGGGATAAAGCTGAACTCGATCACAGCTAGCTCGATAGCTAAGCTCTCTTTGACATATTCATGGAAGAAATTGGGGGTCAAACCGCCGATCAAGGGGAATTTCTCAGGGATACCTGCCCAGCCATAGGTCACGGCAAAGAAGGCTAAGACCATCAAAGGGACTGTCATCGTCCAGTGCGTTTCCTGAGCATGTTCAGCGGCTTTCGTGCGTGGCTCTCCCAGGAAGGTAAGCGTGATCTGACGCATGGTGTAAAAAGCAGTTAATAAAGCCGCTAATCCCAAAACAACTAAGACCCAGTACTGATGATGGGCAAAGGCATCCGCGAAGATTTCATCTTTCGACCAGAAACCGGCTGTGAATAATGGGAAGCCAGATAAGGCAAAACCACCCAGCAGGAATGTCCAGAAGGTGATTGGCATTTTCTTGCGCAGACCGCCCATATTAAACATATCCTGCGGGTCAACATGATCGTTTGTGTGCAGCACACCGTGCTCAACACCGTGGATCACTGAACCCGAGCCGAGGAACAAGAGCGCTTTAAAGAAAGCATGTGAGATCAGGTGAAAAGCGGCTGCCACATAAGCGCCGATGCCTAGCGCGGCGATCATATAGCCTAATTGCGAGATGGTTGAATAGGCAAGCACACGTTTGATATCATTTTGCGCGACTGCGATCGTGGCTGAGAATAAGGCGGTGAAAGAACCGATGACCGTCATCACCATCATGGGAGAGGTGAGATGCCCATGCTCCATCCCGGCAGACAAGAGCGGATACATGCGGATGACCATATAGACGCCTGCCGAAACCATTGTTGCGGCATGGATCATGGCTGAAACTGGTGTGGGACCTTCCATCGCATCCGGCAGCCAGACATGTAGGGGCCATTGAGCGGATTTACCGATTGTGCCAATAAATAGCAAGATGCCGATCAAACCGGCGATCGATAATCCCAGGAAGCCAGAACTCGTCTCAGCCAGATGATTTAATAATTCGCTGTTGTAGAAAATTTCTCGGAAATTCAATGTGCCGGCAGCGGAATAAAGGTAAGCGATACCCAGCAGCATAAAGACATCACCGACGCGTGTGGTAATGAAAGCCTTGATCATAGCGGCGCGTGCGGAGGGTTTGGCGTACCAAAAACCGATCAAAAGATAGGAACACAAACCCATGATCTCCCAACCGACAAAGAGCGTCAGCATGTTATCGGAAATCACAAGCGTATACATTCCAAAGGCAAATAGACCGATAAAGGCAAAGAAACGAGAGTACATCGGTTCTACCGAAGGAACCATATGCTGACGCCCATGCACATCGGTTACGGTTGCGCCATGCGGTGGCAAACCCGGTCGATCATGATCACCTTTGGGTTGACCGTAATTTTGATAACCAACACTGTAAAGAAAGATCATGAAGATCGTGATGGCAACAAAGAATAAGACCGCAGCAGAGAGTGGGTCAATTAGAATGCCAACTCGGAACCATCCATCCCCTAAAGGTAACCAGGGGACGGAAGAGGCAAAGGGATTTTCTCCTAAATGTTCTGCGCCGGTTTGGAAAGCGCGCACAAAGACGAACATGCTTCCCAAGAAAGATAGAGCTGCAGCGCCTACCCCAATCGTATGACTTAGCGCCTTGCTGCGATTTGTGAAAAGCAAGATCACAAAGAAAGCCGCTAATGGCGGAAGGGGTAAGAGCCAGATTACAATTTGTTCAGTCGTCATAAAGAAGTCCTCACTTGATCAAAGTTCTGCGAAGTTTGATGGCTACCACTTCATCAAGTCAATTTCGTCCGCTGAAATTGTTTTTCGGCGGCGGTAAATTGAAATGAATAACGCCAACCCAACTGCAACTTCAGCCGCCGCAACAGCGAAAACGATCACCGCGAAAACCTGTCCATTCATCGTATCAGGGGTGATATAGCGCCAAAACGCAACCAGATTCACATTGACAGCATTTAACATCAATTCAATACCCATCAAGATCGCAATCGCATTCTTGCGGGCTAAGATTCCAAAAAGCCCAATACTAAAAAGAGCTGCAGAAAAAACCATGTACCAGGAAAGTGGGATCATGATTGCCTCCTTTTTTCATCCCAGGCAACGGCAATTGCGCCAATCAGAGCTGCCAGGAGCAAAACTGAAGCAAGCTCAAATGCCAGGACAAATCCATCTGGCGAAACCAGCGCAACGCCCAGGTCTTTTACAGTATCAACGCTGCGCGGTAATGACGCCAAGGGGGTGTATATCCCTTGCCATTGTACTAGGATGACGAACAATCCCGCGAAAAAGACCAGCGCAATAGCGACTGCCCAACGCCAATTGGGATTGAAACGCGGTCCAGTTTCTAAGATACTGCGGCGGGTTAACATGATGGTAAAAATCATCAAGATGGCAATCGCACCGATATAAACGACAATCTGAACCACAGCTAAAAAGCTGGCTTGCAGAATCCCGTATAATATCGCGACCCCAAAAAGGCTGGCGATTAACCATAAAGCAGCGTGTACTAAATTGCGAGTGGTTACCACCATCAAGGCAGTCCCCAGCGTACTTGCTGCGACAAGGATAAAAATGATTTGTAAGGCGGTTATTGTCATAAGTTCATTCCAATTCTTCGTGCACTTCGCCTGCGTCGCATATCAGTAGAAGAGCGCTCGATATCTGATTGCGTTTAGGCTTGTTTAGGTTGGTTTACCAAATCCGGACTAGCAATGGGACCGGGTTCGGCGACACGTTTTCGCTCCAAACGGGCATATTTATTCAAAATCAAAATTGTGACCCAGGCAATGGCGATATTCGCCAACAACATCCCAATGGCATATCCAAATGGTATCAAACCAGCTAAAACTTTATCCATGATAGCGGTAACCATCAAGACAGTCAGCGCCAATGGGGTCAGGAATTTCCAGTTGAACGCCAACATCTGATCAATGCGGATACGCGGTAAAGAGTATTTGATCCAGGCGATCACAAAATACAATAAAAAGGCTTTCATGAAGAGCCAGAATACGCCTAAAATGGGGAAGGCATTCACGCCAGGACCACGCCATCCTCCTAAAAATAAGGAAGAGAACAAGGCGCCAATCGTGAGGGCATGTAGTAATTCGCCAGCATAAAACATGGCAAACTTGATGCCGGTATATTCAATATGAAAGCCAGCTACCAATTCCGATTCAGCTTCCACCAAGTCGAAGGGCGCCCTACCAGTCTCAGCGATCGAGGAGATCAATAAGATCAGCGCGGCGATAGGCGCCATAATGATGAACCAGATCGGCTGACTGTTGACAATCTCTTGGATGCTCATCGAGCGCGCCAGGATAACTGGCACCATCAAAGCGACAACCATGGGGATCTCATAAGCGATCACCTGCGCGACGGTACGAAAGGCGCTCAGAAGCGCGTATTTATTATTTGAGCCCCAACCCGCCATGATAATCCCAAGTGTGCCAATAGCGCCAACAGCGACGATATACAGCACAGCCACATTGATATCCGATCCGATCATCGTCGGCGAGAACGGGATGACCGCCCACATCAACAAGACAACTGCCAGCGCCATAATTGGCGCTAGGTTATAGATAACCCGGTCAGCTTTAGCGGGAGTAATATCCTCTTTAATTAATAATTTGATGACGTCTGCAATCGGCTGTATCAAACCATAAGGACCAACCACGTTGGGACCTAAGCGGTCCTGGAAACGTGCTACGATCTTTCTTTCCAACCATACTAGAAAGATATCTGTCAATAGCACAACGATGGTCACCAGCAGCACGCCTATCAAGGTCATGATGAAGGTCGCTAAACCGGATGCCATTCCCCATCCAAGCATCAGATTATGTAACCATTCGGCAATAGCATTAATCGGATCAAACATACCCTTACTCCAAGATTAAATAATTTTTCATCGTTCTAATTTTATATTCCTTCGTGATCTCACCTGCCTGATATAAAAAGGCTGAGTTGGATTCCTCAGCCTTTTTGATCACATCCACTCAAGCGCGCCTTTTCGCCAGATATAAACTAACCCACCAATTAGGATCAAGATGAAAAGGATCCCTTCAAAAACTGCAAATAATTGAAGTTGATCGAAAGCGACTGCCCAGGGGAAAAGGAAAACTGTCTCGATATCGAAAACAAGGAACACAAGCGCGAAAATATAGTACTGCACTCGGAATTGAATCCACGATTCTCCGACGGTTTCAATACCGCATTCGTAAGTTTCTAATTTTACTGGGTTTGGTTTTTTGGGAGCAATAAATCGAGGGATAATAATTGCAATGGCAGGAATAATTGGTGCAATAATCAAAAACACACCGATATATATCCAATCTTGACTGATCATGCACTCTCCTTCTCCGAGCAAGATTACTTTGCCTAATATATGCATCTCCCACCTCGATGCAGTCTAGGCACACCGAGACATTTTACCATAAATTAATCGAATTTAATGTCACATGCCAAACTGATATTAATCACAATACCCTATTTCTATGCACTTGCTTTCTTTCGCGGTAAACTGAACCTTAGAGACGATCATGGTGTATTTGAAATAGATAGGAAATAGAATAGAGTAATTGAATTAGATAGGAGACGAAACGAAAACCCATGATAAATGAGAAGCCTACACGTTGGTGGGATTTCATCGCAGGCATTCTGATCATCGCTGCCCTCTCGATAGCCGCTGACCGACTGGTCGCCACAGAATGGACAGATCACCTCGATATCACCCAAAGCTTAGCTTTCTTCGGTGTGATTGCTGGTTTGCTTTTTGGTCAAAGTCGGTTTTCAAGGCGCTTTTCTATTCTCCTAGCCACCATTTATGGTCTTTTTCTGATCACTTGGCGGTTTGGCGTGACGATCCAAGCGGATTTGTTATGGTCAGAACGGATTTCAATCTTACTGAACCGCTGCGGTATAGTCATTTACCAAATTTTTCAGCGGGAAGCAGTGCAAGACTCAATCCTGTTTATCCTCGCCATGAGCGCTCTATTCTGGATCTTAGGAGTGAGCGCTGGTTTTGTACTGACGCGATCTGGAAATGCCTGGCAAGCAGTACTTCCAAGCGGGATCACAATCTTTGCGATCCATATCTTTGACCAATATGTAAGCAGCCGAGCTTGGTATCTGGCAGCTTATCTTTTCTTCGCGCTGATCCTGGTGGCACGAATCGCTTTTTTAAAGCTGCATAGGGAGTGGCAGCAGAATCAAACCGCCATTCCGCCACAAATCAGCACGGATATTATTCGCTTCACGATCTATATTACGCTGGGAGCGCTGCTCTTAGCATGGACAATCCCTACAGCAGCCAATGCCTTACCGGCAATGCAGCGCGCCTGGGAACCAGTGCGCGGCGCTTGGTATGAGGCGCGTGATGAATTCGAATTCGCCTTCGCTTCGCTGCGCTCGAGCGTCGCATTCGTAAGCGAAACCTATGGCATCAGCGCTTCCCTGGGACGCGGCGCCCCCCTCAGCGATAAGCTAGTATTCACAGCCCAAGCGCCTGCCAACCTACCTCTCAGCGCTCGTCTTTACTGGCGCGGACGCGTTTACGATCAATACGAGAATGGCAACTGGACCTCAACGATCCAAGAAACAAAACGCTTTGATCACGAGGAAGACGATCTAACAACACCAAAATTGGCTGGTCGTTGGTTGGGTACATTTCGCATCACTAGCGCTGCGCAAATGAGCATCCTCTTCACCCCTCCCCAACCCTTATGGGTCAATCGATCAGGCGAAGTGATCTACGCTGAAACGCCCGAAGGCAGCTTCGATATCGCTGGATTCATTGCCCTACCTATGCTGCAGGCTGGGCAGGAATACCGCGTTCAATCCGCGTTGACTTATACCAGCATCGAAATACTACGCGCCGCAGGCAGCGACTACCCCGAATGGATCCGAGAGCATTATCTAAACTTACCTGAATCGATCACACCACGGACGCTGCAGTTAGCGCAGGAGATCACGCTTGGCTTAGAAACACCCTATGATCAGGCAGTCGCAATCACCGAGTATTTACGCGCGAATATCACCTATGTCGAGACGATCCAAGATGATATTCCGCTCAGCCGCGAAAGGATCGATTGGTTCCTTTTCGATTATAAGAAGGGTTTCTGCAACTATTACTCAACTGCGGAAGTGATCCTGCTGCGCGCGATCGACGTTCCAGCGCGCTGGGCGGTGGGATATGCGCAAGGCGAACGGCTGGCGGATGAGCAGGAAATTCCGGGCGCGCTCTTTGAAAGCGGCGATTTTGTGATCCGTCAACGCCATACACACGCTTGGGTGGAAGTCTATTTCCCGGGTATCGGTTGGGTTGAATTTGAACCGACTGCATCAGAACCAGAGATCGTTCGTTTAGAATCACTACCGCAAGAAGAGGAAAACACAGAAGAGCCTGAAATATCATTTCGAGATATCAATCAAGAGCGCTATCAGGACGACCTGGACCGCTTACGTGAGGAACGCGATCTTTACATCGATCTAGAAGATGATTACCGACCAATTTCAATCTTGTATTGGATCTTGCCAGCGCTTGTTTTGTGCATACTAGCCATCTTTGCATGGCGCTATCGAGGACGTTTCAACTGGCAACCAACCCCAATAATGATAGAGTCCACCTTTCAGAAAGCAGGTATTCAAGCTCCAAAAATGATCAAATCCTGGGCATTAAGATCGATGCTGAATCCTTTAGATAAATCCTATCATGAGATCAACCTGGCATTAGAAAGGCTGGGAAACGCGCCTGGGATCACAGAAACCCCCCAAGCGCGCGCCCAAACATTAGTGACTCTGCTGCCGATTTGCGCTGAGGATACCCATGAATTGATCCGTGAATATCACAAAGAGGTCTACGGGGATCAATCCGCCAATCTTGTGGTAAGCTTAAACGCAGCCAAACAAATCAAAAGGGCGTCGATCAAAGAACGGATGGCATCTCACTTGAAAAAGATAAAAAAATCCTTTTGATCCGTTGCGCAAAAAAAAATATTAAAGGAAAATTGTGATTGAATATGGTCACCAGAGAACGCCAAAGCGCCTTTACAGAGATCATCCGCGCCGTCAATTCGACTTTAGAATTGGACGAAGTCCTGTGCGTCGTGATGGATTACGCCGTAAAGTTGACCGGCGCTGAGCGCGGTTTTTTGATGTTGCGAGATGAATCGGGGGAAATGATCACACGCACCGCTCGAAATTGGGAACGCGAATCCATTGAGGCGGCTGATCAAGCCTTCAGTCATACAGTCGTGCAGCGCGTGATCGAATCAGGCAAAGCGATCTTGACCACCAACGCGCAGGAAGATATTCGCTTTGAAAATCAGGAAAGCGTGATCATCCATAATTTGCGCTCGATCCTGTGCGTTCCGTTAAGTACTAAAGAGGAATTGGTGGGCGTGATCTACGTCGATAACCGGGTGCGGGCAGGTATATTTAATGAAGCAAAACGTGATCTGCTGGAGGTTTTTGCTGATCATGCAGCGGTAGCGATTGAAAACGCGCGCCTATACGAAGCGATGCGCATGAATTTAGTCGAAGTCATCAAGCTGAACAATTTGATGGATAATGTCTTTGCTTCCATCGTCAGTGGTGTAATCACGATCGACCATCAAAACAAGATCATGTTGCTCAATCATGCTGCTGAAGACATCCTGCAGTTGGGAAAGACTGATCTACTCAATCAACCCATTCAAGAGGCGCTGCTGCCAGTTCTCGGAGCGCAGACGATGCAGCGTTTCATGAACAGCATTCAGTGCGTTCAAGAACGCGCCCGTAATATCATCGCCAAAGAGCTGACTTATGATTCTGAGCTGCGCGGCAAAGTGATCTTGCAGGTCAATATCTCTCCTTTAAAGAGCAGCGAACCAGATCAACCAGGAGTGGCAATTGTGATCAACGATATCACCGAAAACAAGCGTCTCGAAGCGCAGAAAAGGCTCTTTGAGCGCATGGTCTCGCCAAAAGTCATTCAACAATTAGACCCCGATCAGATCAAACTGGGCGGCGAACGTCATGAGATCAGCATTCTGTTCGCGGATATTCACGGCTTCACGCAGTTCAGCCAGAGCGTGCCTGCCGAGGAATTGGTGACGATCCTCAATCGTTATATCGCCTGCGCGGCAGACGCAATATTAGAGCAGGAAGGCACGATCGATAAATTCGAAGGAGATGCAGTCATGGCTTGGTTCAATGCGCCAATCCCGCAAGAGGATCATATCCTGCGCGCGGTGCGCGCGGCGCTAGAAATCCGCGCCGCTGTGCAACGGTTGAAGCGAGAATTCCCCGAATCACAACATCTGTCCTTCGGGATTGGGATACACAGCGGCGAAGCGATATTAGGGCTTATCGGCGCTGAGCGGCGCGTCGATTATACAGCCATCGGCGATGCGGTCAATACTGCCAAACGCATCCAAGAGCAGGCGGTCAGCGATCAGATCTTGATCAGCGAGGCGGTCTATCGGCAGGTAAAGGGTGAGGTGAAAGTACGGGAGGCGGCGTTTATTGTTGCGAAGGGTAAGCGCGAACCGGTGAAGGTGTTTGAGGTTGTAGGCTTTTTTAATGGTTAATGGTTAATGAGGGATGATCATCCTGTTTCTGAATGATCGATTCGACATCAGCTCGATCTTTTAACCGCGTAGAAAGCATTTTATAAATGATCAGATCTTCAGCCGAACAAACCCTTATCGTTTGATCATTGGCAAATGTAACTTCACTTGCTCGTTCAATTGCAATTTCGTCAAAAATCGTGTCAGCTAACATTACATCAATGCGGATACCTTCTGGATCTAGAAAGAAAGCCAATCCATGACGGCGAAAGGCTTCATTCGGATCTTCATTTAGAGGGGTAAATGTTTTGAGGATCTCTATCAACCTAGAGCGATCTTCGCGGTGAATTAGAACCTTCATGTCAATATCTCTTGTAAGCCGTGGTTCTCCCCAAACGCTAACTGCTATCCCACCAATCGCCATACATGAAACGCTCGCTTTATCCATGAGTGACTGAAAAGCAATCACGGAATCAATCAGTTCGTTCATCAAGAGGATTATTTGCTAAGCTGGCTAGGCGTGCTTGTAATTCAATCATGGCTTGATTGCGCTTTTCTCGATAAACGTGTTCGGTTGCTTTCAACCAGGGTTGAAATTCTTTCATCAAGGCAAAAAACTGCTGTATTCCTTCCTCAGGCGAAATCGCGCGCAGTAAGCGTGTTTCTTCAGCACGAATGGAGTCCCAATTTGTGTAAGGTTCTTTGAGCATAGAATTATTTTAGCATAAAACAACACGATAGGATTGTTCTTTATGTGGGTTGAGTGAATTATCATTGGGCGAGGGTGGATGACTTTTATTGCTCAAAGAATATGAAATAGATGAGGATCGAGAACAACAAATTAGGGGGATTAACTGAATTTACTTCGTTTTTTTCGTTCCCTTTCGTGTACATTCGTGATCCAATCTTCCACTGCAAGACCCTTCGTCGCTTTCTTTGATGAGCATGGTTGTGGGAGGACTGTGAGCGCGCCTCAGTGTGACAGATGCTTGGGTGTTTCGCCAGCGAAACCATTTTCAAAAGCAGTAAGTTTTAAGTATATCATGCCGCGAGACTGAGCAGGTTATCTTTAGTAATTGTAATTTTTGACATTCTTAAACACGTTTTTTTTATATATAAGAGTATAATACAGCAAGTGATGATCAATGCCAGAGCCCTTACTCACTGAACCAGTTGCCGTCTTTCTAACGATCATGGCGGTGATACTAATAACGCCGCTGCTTACCGAAAAAGTTCACTTGCCGGATATTGTCGGGTTGATTTTAGGCGGTGTACTTGTAGGTCCTTTTGGTTTTAACCTCTTATCAACGGGTAAAACCATTGTGTTATTATCTACTGTAGGATTGATCTACCTTATGTTCAGCGCTGGATTGGAGATTGACCTGCACCAGTTCAATAAGGTAAAGGGCAAGTCTATAGTATTTGGGTTATTAACCTTTGCCATACCGGAAGCTTCTGGGATTCTACTTGGTCGAATACTAGGCTTGGATCTACCAGCTTCTATACTTCTTGGTTCAATTTACGCCTCTCATACATTAATTGCATTCCCCATCCTGAGCCGACTTGGGTTACTTCGCAACGAAGCAATATCTATTACAGTTGGGGCTACAGTGATCACCGATGTCTTAGCCCTGTTGATTCTAGCAGTTATAGCAGGAACCCAAAATGATCAGAACACATCCTTCCATATACTTCGATTGATCCTACTCATGATTGGTTATATGATCCTGATAGTCTTCGGTTTGCCTAGGTTAGGGAAGTTTTTTTTCAATCACTTCACAGAACGCTCTGTCGAATTCCAGTTTGTATTGGTTGCTTTATTTGTTTCCGCCTTACTAGCTGAAAAAATTGGGATGCATGCCATTGTCGGAGCCTTTCTAGCGGGTTTAGCGATAAATTATACACTTCCTCCTAAAAGCCGCGTAATCGGGCAGGTGCTTTTCCTCGGTGAGTCGTTTTTCATCCCCATTTTTCTAATGTACATAGGGATGATCATCAATCCTTTTGCCTTCATTATCAACAGCCAAACTTTATTGATTGGCTTGGCATTGACGATTGCTGTTTATGTCACCAAGTATATTGCGGCTTGGATCGTGGCAAGAATTTTTCATTATTCCCAAAATGAACTTTTTACCATGTGGGGACTCTCTCAAGCACAGGCAGCAGCAACTCTTGCCACTATCCTGGTGGGTGTTGAAATTGGAATACTCCCCCAAACCGTTTTCAATGGTTCGGTTTTGATGATTTTGTTTACAACCATCACCTCTTCTATTTTTGTACAAAAATTTGGCTCACGCCTGGAAGCGGAAGCTCCATCATACGACCTCTTACCTTTATTCAATAGAATCCTAGTACCGATTGCCAACCCAAAAACTCAGGAACATTTGGTTGGGTTGGCAGCAATTTTGGCGCGCACCGTTGAAGGTACACTTTTCCCTTTACATGTAGCGCTAGAAATACAGGGTAGAGTACATGGTCTGGAAAACCAGCAGAAATTATTAGAATCAGATATCTTGGAAGACCCTGAAACTAATATTCACCCAATCCGGCGAATAGATTCATCGCCAGCGAAGGGAATCATTAGAGCTACAATTGAGCAACAAATATCGTTAATTGTTATGGGTTGGCAGGGTAAGCCAACATTCCGGCAGAGCATCTTTGGAACATTGTTAGATGAAGTGATTTGGAATGCCTCTGTTCCCGTACTCGTAGGGCGATTGACGACATCTATTAATGCCATACAAAGAATTGTTTTGGTCGTTCCAAAGAACAGCTTGACAGAAACACTTGTTGATAAAACAGTCGATGTCGTGATCGCTATCGCGCAGGCAGTCAATGTACCCCTATGTATTTTTTCCGTCAGTGATTATCAAAAAATTCTTGATGAACATATCAAAGAGCTAGACAGCGAACATCCCTATAGTATTAAAAACATAGGCGATAATCTCATTCAAGACATAGTTAATAAAGTAAATGATCGTGACCTAATCTTGGTCACAACAATCGGATCACCCAGTCGTTTTCGGTCGAGTCTTGGGTATATTCCGGAACAATTAGCAACTAGCATAAAAGGTTCAATTATCGTAATCCATTATCCTTAATATTCCTTTACTCTGGTCTTAAAATTTTTTCTGTTTTCCATTTATTTTTGGGAGTCAGACATGGTGATAGAATTAAAGAACCGCTATCCGAATCTTAGTTTGAAAGAAGAGAGAATATGACAGATTTTTTCCCTTACGATGAACTCACTTGGCAAGAAGCAGCCGATCTGCCGCGTGACACCCCGCTCGTCATTCCGCTCGGCGGCGGCTATGAGATCGAACGATTAGCTGATCAATTGAGCCATCCACCGAAGATAGGCTTACTGCCAGCAATCCCTTATGGCTGGCGCGGCAGTGGGCTGATGGCTGCGGAAGACACTTTTGCGGCAATCTTGGCTAATCTGCTGGAAAGCGTGCGCGATGACGGATTTACACACGTGTATGCTTTGATGCCGCAAGGCTTGGATTTGGGACTGGGTGCACAAGCGCTGCATCTACCCAACAAGCATCTCACGAGCAGCGAAATGGGAGAGAACCTACCCGGCGACGAGCAGCGCGGCAAGGTAATCCTAATCCCGATCGGGCATACCGAACAGCACGCCTATCACTTGCCCTTAAGTGTAGACACGGTCATCATTGAAGCAATCGCCATTGGCGCGGCAACGCAAAGTCCTACAACCTGTGCGACACTGCCGGTCATGCCTTATGGGGTCAGCATGCACCGCTATGCCTATGCAGCCACGACCACAGTAGGCGGGCGCGCCTTCGAAGATTTTTGGATCTCGATCATTGATGTGCTGGTGGGACGCGGTTTTGACCGTTTTTATTTCTTGAGCGGGCACGGCGGGAATATGTCTTTCCTGGTGAATATCATCAAATATGTTGGGGAGAGGCATTTACGCATCTTTTGCGCGACCGCTTTCCTGCATACCGCTGGTCATCTGGGCGCGCCAGCCATCGAGAAACACCGCCAATCCAAAATGGGCGGTATGGGTCATGCGGGTGAATTGGAGACTTCTTTCATGCTGCATCTGCGACCAGAATTGTGCCATATGGAGCGCGTTGTGGATGAGATCGACTTCGTTACGACACCTAATTACTATATGGATTGGATCGAAGGCGGCGCCTTGGCGGCAAACCCATCCTGGTATGACGACACCAAGACCGGTTCATACGGCGCAGGCAGCCTAGCGACCGCTGAGAAGGGTCGCATCTGGTTGGAGGTTGCCATTCAAGAGAAGATCGACCATGTGGCTGAGATCCATCAACAACAGGAAATGCGCGAAGCACGCCGCAAAGAAGGCTTTGGGATGTGGCGAAACTATAAATTAGGCTAGATCAAACTAATAGGCGATCCATGTATTGATCGGCGAAGAGCGCAGGCGTACCGCCGGTATGCCAGAATAAGATGCGTTGATCCTTCTTCGCAAAGAAGCCTTTTTGGATCAAATCGAGTAAACCGCCCATAGCACGACCGGTATACACTGGATCAAGGAACAAACCTTCGCTTTTCGCTAATAAGTGGATCGCGTCGCGTTCCAGGGAACTCATTACACCGTAACCGCCGCCAATATAGTCGCTGTTGACCAGAACTTCTTCGGCTGAAAAGGCGACCTTTTCGCCAAGTTTCTTAGCCGCTTCTGAAGCCAATTGAGCGACTCGCTGCTGCAAGACGTCCTGCGGTTCATCGACACTGATCCCCAAGATCTTGCCTTTAAAACCAAATAGACGCGCCCCCAGTACCATGCCAGCTTGCGTTCCGCCTGAGGAGGATGCGAACACGATCCAATCTACATCGACCTGTTGTTCGATCAACTCCTGTATGGCGAAAGCATAGGCTAACGCTCCAATCTTATTCGAGCCGCCATAAGGGATCAGGTAAGGGGACTTTTTGGCATTCTTAGCGGCTTCGAATGTCTCTTGCAGAACATGATCGCGTTTTCCGGGTTGATGCCAAATGATCTCAGCGCCAAGCAGTTCATCCAATAATAAATTACCGGACTCATGGATGCCGCGTTCGGGAGGCGTCTTCTCGGCAAAGGGATAGGATAAGACCAGCGTGCATTTTAAACCCACGCGCGCTGCAACCGCTGCAGTTTGACGGCAGTGATTAGACTGCGCTGCGCCAGCCGTGATGACCATCTTGGCATTATGTTTCTTGGCATCCGCAACCAGAAATTCCAATTTACGGATCTTATTGCCTCCACAAGCTAATCCGGTCAGATCATCGCGTTTGATGAGCAGTTGCGGCGCATCGATTTTTTTTGTCAAATTGGATAATTCTTCCACAACTGTTGGAAGGTGAGCAATTCGAATTCGGTCTACCTCTTTCATAAATATCTCCTGATCATGTGGTTACCATACGCTGCGTTTGGGCTTTGCCACGCCGGCGCATGAAGTCTAATAAACGTGGGACTACCTGTGTGTACAGGGAATAGGTAAGGGGATGAATGGGGAAATCATAAGCGCCGAGCGTGCGCGAAACAGTTCCACCAAAGCCCTCTTTGAATCGATAGACACCCCATAATGGATCATTGTCGTTGAATTCATCAGGGGCTCCCCAAAGATCATAGACCTGACAGCCCAATTTCTGTGCATGTAAAATCGCTTCCCATTGCAAGAGGTGATTGGGCATTAGATTGCGGCGCTTGAGCGACGACATACCATAAAGATACCAGGCTTTTTTGGCAAAATGGAAAACGATGATCGCAGCCACCATCTCGCCATTTACTTCAGCGATCAAAGCATCCGCCATGCCAGCCTCCATAAAGCGCTGCCAGGCAGATTGATAATATTCAGCGCTGCGGATCACAAAACCATCCCTTACGGATGTCTCCGCGTAGAGATGAAAGAGTGCGGGGATATCGGAAGTATCGCCTATACGCACACGAACGCCTTTACGCTCTGCAAGGCGCAGATTGTAGCGCGTCTTTTGTTTCATATTGGCGAGCAGTTGATCAGGGTTTTGCGTGAGATCAATCAAAACTGTGTTGCGGAATTGGATTTGCTCGTCGGAATAGCGCCAGCCTTGAGCGAGCATCCATTCGAGGAAGCGCTCTCCAACCTGATTTTGGCGCGCCTCTGCCTCGCCAGGGATGCCAGTACCCAGGACGAGATCGGGATCGATCTTGATAAAAATGGATTTTCGCTGACGCCCAAGCATGATCAGATCATTACTGACTTGTCTCGCTAAAGTTTCATCCTCCCAATTCAGGAGCGGTCCTTTGGGGACATAGAGCACATTCAAACGACTTGGCAGCAAAGGAAGATTGACATTGCGCTGCAAGATCAAAGCAGCCGCGATGGTTTGCATCTGTTGATCTCGCCAAATGGCGTAGCTAGGCAACCAACCGTACTCCACTTTGAGAGCTGCCCATTGATCCGTCTGTAAAATATGGGCGCTGGGCAACGCTGCAATCTGCTCATTCCAAGTCTCGGGTAGCGTTTCACTCATCCTCAATTCGAGCTCTGAACTTCGCGCGCTATTGCTTTTAGCACCTATTTGGGTCATTGT
>Ga0172371_10003007_pt1 | contig 26402 bp, 24 predicted proteins | sample Lak12m_FD_114543 | JGI IMG/M metagenome (GOLD analysis project Ga0172371, IMG submission 114543) | Freshwater microbial communities from Kabuno Bay, South-Kivu, Congo - kab_022012_12m | ecosystem: Environmental > Aquatic > Freshwater > Lake | place: Democratic Republic of the Congo: South-Kivu... | reverse complement strand
TCTGTGCCTCTGTGCCTCTGTGCCTCTATTGCCCTCTAATGTCACCGGCGGAACGCAGGATCAATCTTAGATTACCGCCTGCCGAAACGTTCAGACTTCCTACGACATCAACTTTAGCCCTGGCCCCTGGAAGATGTTTCCCTTCCACCAGCTCACGGGCCAGCGTCGAGTAAGCAGCCACCCTTATCTGTCCTGAGCCGTCATCAACCGTAAACGACGCTGTATCAACCCTGCCTTTCTTGTTCCCGACATACGCTTCCTTCACCACCACGCCGCTGATCCGCACCAGGGCAAAATTCATCATAGGCGTGATTTCGGAAACTTTGACCAGGGGAACATCGCTGTGCGAGGACATCAGATGCAGGAAGAACAGTCCGGCGACGGCAAGTACCAGGGCACCATAGCGTATGGAACGGAGAAGCGGATTCCTGGCGGAATCGGCATAACAATAAGGACATTCATCCACCGGCCCGATGAACCTTTCACAGCTGGGACAAAATGCTTCCTTATTCTGCTTTCTTCCGGCAATACCGTCATTCATGTTGGAGGGCTCCAGCAACGAGAAGTACGCGGAATGTACCACATCATGAAACGACAGGTATGTAAGGTTGAACCCTGATTTTACGTGTAGGGGTTCGCCTGACAAGACATGTAAGGGTTTGCCCTACAGCAAGAAAGGATTACTCCTTCTCCACCTGCATTGTCTCGACGCGCAGGTTGGTACGGTGGTCCGAAGGAAAACACTGGATATCCATGTCCTTGATCATCCAGCGCTCATCTATCTTTTTGAAACTCTTGACGAAAAGGCGGCGCACAAGTTCCCCCCTGTCGTCATATCCTTCGGCCTGGAGCACCATATGCTGTTTCTGGTCTATCCACAGAAGCACCTTTTTAAACTGTCCCCTTTCGCCCGCCGGCGCCGGCGCTTCGATGACAAAACAATCCTGTCCCCTCAGCGTCTCAGACCTGATGGTCTTGCCGCCGGGCCACCACAGGAACGACAATGTCAGGTCCATCCAGCTCACATCGGTTTCATGGAAGGGCCTGAAAAGATCAGGAAGATTCGTCGCAACCAGGGGACTGCCGGCGGAATAATCAAACCTCGAGGGACTGCCCGGACTTCGGGTAACAGTCATCTGTTCAAGTTCCTTGCCGAATGCGTCAAGAACCAGGTACTTCGCAACGGCAGGAGTGCGTCCAAGATTAAGGGCCATTTCGACATTAAGCGCGCGGGTTAAAACACCCTTGCGCTTCCTGACCTCGAGTTTGCCTTTTATGATAACAGGTTCCCGCGGCAGCTGGCCCCTGACATCTTCAAGCAAACCGGAGCCATCCGGAAAGCTGGTGTTTGTCTGTGAGAAAACCGGCAGTACGAAACAGCACAGAAGAAATATAAAAGAAGAAGACAACTTCAAATGCCGTCACTCCTTGTCGGGCGGAGGCGCCGCACACGGGCCGGCATTCTTGTCGGCTGTTATCGCGCGGTCAATGACATCGCGAACCTGGGCCAACCCCGTGGCAGGAATGATGATGGCATCCCTTCTTCCTCCCACATCTTCAGTAATCTTCAGGAACCTGCCCCTGGGATTTTCCTTGAGGTCAAAAGAGAATAGTTTTCTCTCAATATGAACCTGTTCATTGAGTAACTCCGTATCCACAGTTTTACCCCCCAGTTACTTGGTTTACAGACACAATCGCCATTGTGCTGCAAATTGACTTAACATTATGTAAAATCTACCACAATTTCAGCCCTTGTCAACCAGCGAAGCTTGCCATGGCAGGTTCCCCCGCCTCCCCTGAAACCTCACATCCATAATCCTTATTCCGCACCCAAACTAAGTTGCATTGAGAGTTCAGTTTGTGATAGTTTTGCGCCCATAGTTGGGCCATTTTGAACTACAGGGAAATATGGTGTTACTGCAGACATTGAAAGGAAACTAGCATGACAGGATCAATTGCAGCTGTTGGTGCCGGCCTGGTGGCAATCGGAGCCGGGCTCGGTATCGGTAAACTCGCTGGATCTGCAATGGAAGGCATTGCACGCCAGCCTGAATTCGCATCCAAAATCCAGATCAACATGATCATAGCGATTGCGTTCATTGAGGGACTTGCCCTTTTCTGCGCAGTTGTCTGTCTTCTGGGTCTGAAATAACTGAACTGAATGTCATCGTTCTGCGCGGAGTCAAGATGTCGGACGAATCATCTCATTCCATGGTAACCACGGTGCCTGCAGATAACGCGCACGGCAAGGAGAGCGGATCCTTTCTGAGCGTGAATGATGTATCGCCATCCATGATGGGCCTGACCTGGCTCACCTTCATCCTGATGACGATAATCCTCTACAAGGTCGCCTGGAAACCGATACTCAAGGCCCTTGACATGCGTGAGGACTCCATCCGCAAGGCACTGGAAGACGCCGAGAAGGCACGGAAAGAAACCGCGGAGCTAGAGGCCAGGCAGAAGCAGATACTGAAGGATTCCGAAGCTGAGGCGCAGGCAATAATAGCAGAGGCCAGGACAGCAGCCCGCGAGACAGCCGAAATGATCCAGGCCAGGGCCGATAAAGAATCCAGGGAACTTATAGAAAACGCGAGAAAAGAAATCTCAAGCGCAACCGAAAAGGCCCGCGCAGAACTTCGGAAGGAAAGCGCGGAGCTGACAATCGCCCTCGCAACAAAAGTTATCGGCGAGAACATGGACAGCGAGAAAAACCGCGTTCTGATACAGAAAATGATAAAGGAGAATTAAACCTTGTTGCTTCACACAAAGGCAGCAAAACGTTACGCGAAGGCGCTGTTTGAGCTTGCCCGTGAATCGGGACAGGCCGACAGTCTGCGCGCAGAGCTGGAAACAATCCAGGACATGCTCAACAAGATTCCAGCGCTTGCCGTATTCATGCATAACTACATGCTCCCCTCCGCAGTCCGCCTCAGGACCTTGACGGAACTCTTTTCGGGCAAAGTCGCCCCGCTGACATTCCGGTTCATCATGTTTACCGACAAGAAGAAACGATCCGGCATCTTCAGCCAGATATGCGGGGAATTCATCGAACTGCACGACAGGATGAAGGGAATCGTGAAGGGGCGGATAACCTCCCCATTCGAGCTCAACAAGCCTGACTTGGAGGCTGTCACAGGTTTCGCCCAGACAAAGACCAGGGGCTGGCTGAGCCTTTCCCTTGTGGTTGACCCCGGACTGCTCGGCGGATTCCGCCTGAGGCTGGGTGACATTGTTTACGATGCAAGTACTGCAGCACAAATGGAAATACTTAAAGAAAAAATGATCAACGCGTAAACTGCGTTGGGAGAAACACATGGCTATTGATTTAAAACCTTCGGAAATATCCTCGATCCTTAAACAGCAACTGTCCGATTTCGACAGGCAGGTTGAAGTCTCCGAAGTCGGAGTAGTATTGAGCGTCGGTGACGGCATTGCGCATGTCCACGGACTGGGTGGCGCGATGGCAGGCGAAATTGTGGCGTTCCCGAACAACATATCCGGAATGATCCTCAACCTGGAGGAAGACAATGTCGGCGTGGCAATCTTCGGCGAAGACTGGAATGTCAAGGAGGGCGACGAGGTCAAGCGCACCGGGCGAATAGCCTCAATCCCGGTCGGCGAGGCAGTGAAGGGCCGCATAGTTGACGCGCTGGGTACTGCTATCGACGGCGGATCACCGATCACCGCCACGGAATTCCGGAAGATCGAAGTAAAGGCCCCGGGCATCATCGACCGGGCCGACGTGCGCGAACCGCTTCAGACCGGCATAAAGATCATCGACGCACTGACGCCGATCGGCCGCGGGCAGCGCGAACTGATCATCGGCGACCGCAAGACCGGCAAGACAACAATAGCGATCGACACCATCATCAACCAGCGCGGCGAGAATGTCTTCTGCTTCTACGTCGCAATCGGGCAGAAACGCTCCACCGTCGTGCAGGTTTACGAAACGCTTAAGAAATACGGCGCAATGGAATATACAACAATCATTGCCGCCACAGCCTCGGACCCGGCACCCATGCAGTTCCTTTCCCCTTATTCCGGCTGTGCGATGGCGGAATACTACCGTGACAGCGGCAGGCATGCCCTGATCATCTACGATGACCTGACGAAGCAGGCACAGTCATACCGCCAGCTTTCACTTCTCCTGCGCCGTCCCCCTGGCCGCGACGCATTCCCGGGCGACATTTTCTATCTCCACAGCCGGCTTCTTGAGCGAGCCTCGAAATTAAGCCCCGAAAAGGGCGGCGGCACTCTCACCGCACTGCCACTCGTGGAAACACAGGCAAATGACGTTTCAGCCTACATCCCGACAAACGTTATTTCCATCACCGACGGCCAGATATTCCTGGAAACAGATACGTTTACAGCCGGCCAGCGCCCTGCAATGAACCCAGGCATATCCGTCTCCCGCGTGGGCGGCGATGCCCAGGTCAAGGCAATGAAGCAGACCGCCGGCTCGTTGCGGCTGGAACTTGCCCAGTACCGCGAACTGGTTGGTTTCGCGCAGTTTGCCTCGGACCTTGATCCGGCCACAAAACGCCAGCTGGAACGCGGCCACCGCCTGATGCAGCTTATGAAACAGGATGTCCACGAAACCCTGCCTGTCGCAAAACAAATAGCGATTGTTTACGCCGGGACCAACGGCTACCTGGACGATATGCCGATTCACAGCGTTCGCGCCTTTGAACAGCAGCTGTACGAGGCGCTGGACAGGGAACCAATGGAATACATTAAACTGATAAACAAAACTAAAGTCATGACGGATGAGGTCAAGGCGGCACTTAACCGCGTTCTCGAACAGCTTACCGGCAGGAAAAGCGGCAAGTCGTAACTTGACTCACGGACAGACGGAAGACCGGCAGTACCCATGCTGACACTCAAGGAATACAATGTTAAGCTCGCGCGGCTCAAGAATACCCGCAAGATGACCAAGACCATGAAAATGGTCTCGGCCAACAAACTCCGTAAAGCCCAGAAGGCCCAGAAAGACGCCGGTACGTTTGAAGAAAAGCTCAATACAATTGTCAGCCGCCTCGGGGTTGAAGTAAGCACACAGGACCACCCCATGCTCAACCCCAAACGCGAAGTCAGCAAGGTCCTTATCCTTGTATTCGCATCGGAAAAAGGACTTTGCGGCGGATTCAACAGCAACCTGAACCGGAAAACGGCCGACTGGATCTCAAAGAACACGGCGCGGTTCAAGCACATCGAGATGAGCTTCTCCGGACGGCGCGGTTACCTTTTCTTCAAGAACCGGGCCGAAGTGAGAACGCATTACGAAGGTGTTGCATTGAAACCATCGATTTCCTCCGCACACCGCATAGGGCGGGACCTGCAGGCGGCGTTTCTCAACGGGCAGTTTGACGAAATCTACGTGGCCTATAACCAGTTCGTAAGCACCCTGACCCACAAGCCTGCGGTTGAGAGGCTGCTCCCCATGGATGTTTCAAAGCTGTCCGGCCCCGCAAAACAGGCAGAACAGGGAATGTGGATTTTTGAACCGGCAAGGCATAAGCTGCTTATGACCGTCATACCCAGCCTGATTAACCTCAAGATCTTTTCGATTCTCGTCGGAACATCGGCTGGAGAACAGGGTGCAAGGATGACAGCAATGGACAATGCCACCCGGAATGCTGACGAACTGATCGAGCATTTCACCCTGCTCCGCAACCGGGCAAGACAATCTAAGATCACGAAGGAATTGACTGAAATTGTGGGCGGCGCAGAGGCGCTGAAATAGCGCCGGGCGAAACCCGTTTGAAGGGAGCATGAAAATGAAGAGTCCAGAAAAGCAGGGAAGTTCAGGAAAGATCACACAGGTGCTTGGTGCCGTTATTGACGTAGAGTTCCCGGAAGGTGAACTGCCGCCCATCCAGACGGCGCTCCAGGTTTCTAATTCATTCATAAGCGATAAGCCCTGGAACCTGACACTGGAAGTTGCACAGCACCTCGGCGAGAACACCGTGCGCACCATCGCCATGGACTCAACGGACGGGCTTGTCCGCGGCGCCGAAGTAAGGAACCTGGGCGAAGGAATAACCGTCCCTGTTGGCATCGGCACACTTGGCCGGGTTGTAAACCTTCTCGGCGAACCAATAGACAATGCAGGTCCAATCAAGCATGAAAAACGCATGCCAATCCATACTTACGCCCCGAAATTCTCCGAACAGGATACAAAGGATGTCGTGCTCGAAACGGGAATCAAGGTCATTGACCTGCTGGCCCCTTACAGAAAGGGCGGCAAGATCGGCCTGTTCGGCGGCGCAGGTGTGGGCAAGACCGTCTTGATCCAGGAAATGATCCACAACATTGCAACGGAACATTCCGGCTATTCCGTATTCGCCGGCGTTGGAGAAAGAACCAGGGAAGGTACGGCCCTTTACAGGGAAATGCGCGAGTCCGGTGTTATTACAAAGACAGCGATGATTTTCGGCCAGATGAACGAGCCGCCTGGCGCACGTGCCCGTGTGGCCCTCTCCGCCCTTACAATCGCGGAATACTTCCGCGAGGAGATGAAACAGGATGTACTGCTGTTCATCGATAACATATTCCGGTTCACCCAGGCAGGCTCAGAAGTTTCCGCCCTTCTCGGGCGCATTCCTTCTGCCGTGGGTTACCAGCCTACCCTCGGCACCGACATGGGCGAACTGCAGGAAAGAATCACATCCACCAAGAACGGGTCGATTACATCAATCCAGGCAATCTACGTGCCAGCGGACGATTACACTGACCCTGCCCCGGCAACAACTTTTGCACATCTGGACGCAACCACCGAATTGTCGCGCCAGATATCCGAACTCGGCATCTACCCGGCAGTGGACCCGCTGTCCTCGTCGTCAACAATGCTCAACCCGGACATCGTGGGCCAGGAACATTATTCCGTTGCACGCGGAGTGCAGGAAATCCTCCAGCGCTACAAGGAACTGCAGGACATCATCGCGATCCTCGGAATGGATGAACTCTCCGAGGAAGACCGCCGCACGGTCGAACGCGCGCGCAAGATCCAGAAGTTCCTGTCCCAGCCGTTCCACGTGGCAGAACAATTCACAGGAATACAGGGACACTACATCAAGCTTGCCGACACTATCCGCTCGTTCAAGGAAGTACTGGAAGGAAAGCATGACAACGTCCCTGAACAGGCGTTTTACATGGTTGGCAACATTGATCACGTTCTCGAGAAAGCACAGAAACTGCAGAGCTGATTACCATGAGTTTCAAGCTGACAATCATGACGCCGCAGGGCCCCGTGTTTGAAGACGAGGTGGAATCGTTCTCAGCACCCGGTACAAACGGTTATTTCGGGGTTCTCTCCAGCCATGCCCCAATGGTTGCCGCCCTTGGAAGCGGCGTCCTGAAAGTCGAGAAAGAAACCGACATACAGTACTACGCGATAAGCGGCGGTGTGGTTGAAGTTGACAGGAAACTAACAACCATCCTTGCCGACCTGATCAAGAAAGTTGCCGGCCCCGAAGAAGCCGAAATCGAGCTGGAGGAAATGAGCTCCCCTACCCCCGCCGGACACTGAATAATTGATTACGCGTACTAAGCGCTGAATACTGGCTTTTGGTTTCTCTTCTTTGACTTCGAAACTGGTTATTTCGCGTCGCCCCGACCTCAGAAGAGTCGGGGCAAGCGACCACTTGGCCTCTGAGGCCGACGTGGCGTTATTGGACATTGGTTTTCTTCTTTCCGGACAGCACCTCCACCGCTTTGCGACAGGATTCCGCCTCCTCCGCGAGACCGGCATCAGAGAGGAACTTCTGCATTGCTTCGTATTTCTCTTTCGGACCAACCCTGGTGACCCAGCATACCTTCGCCATGCATTCGGGGCAGAAAAGCAGGGGCCTCTTATCGGATTCGCCCATGTGGTTGCTTCCGCACATGTCACACTCATAGGCCGTGCAATGAAGCATTGAGAACATGTGGCCTGTCTCATGCGCTGCCAGCTTCAAGGTCCGGCGCAGGCAAAGCAGTTCGGCCTCCTTGTTCTCGTCTGGGTTCCCGAACCGGCACAGCGACCAGACTCCGACACGCTGGTAAAGAGACGCCTGGCCAAAAACAAAGTTCCACCCTTCCCCCGGCCACAGGTCGGACGAGGTGAAAGCCAGGAACATTGCGGCATCGTCCGGCAATTTCGGCCGCAGGACATTGTCGAGGACAAATGTCGAAAGAATCTGTTCGCCACCCACAAGAGGATGCGTTCGCCGGGCTTTCTCCGGTATGATACTCAGCGCAAGATCGTCCTTCGTTACCACTGGAAGGTTATAGAAACAACCGAGATAATCCGCGGTCTTCTGAAGTATAAGCCTCTGTTTCTTCGAGAAATCACCAAGCGGCTGAATATAAATCGTTTTACGCTTGCCGCCAGGCGTTACCGGGTTTGAATTGATGTATTCCTTGTAAGACTGCCCCGGTTCCTTGTGATGTGACAGCCAGTCCACCGGGCCCGGTTTCTCTATAGGCTTGTGCAACGGCTTCAGCAGTGAGATAGCTGCTTCCAGCACAGCAGACGATTCAGAATCCTTCTGATAGGCAGTTGATGCTGCTACTGCCAGCATGATCAGCGAGACCGCTGACATCATCTTCACGGAAAGCAACTTTTGAAACCGGGTTTTCATTTTCGCACACGCAGCATCAGCATTTATTCATCCGGTTGCAGTTTGGACACCTGATTACCCGCGTTTTATTGCGGCGTTCCCTGTCAGGAAGTTGTTTGCCGCAATATTGACACCGCCAGTTAATCTGCCAGAAAAACATGCTGAGGATTATGTTGAAAAACGCCAGGGCCGCCAGCCAGGCATACATCGGCTGGAGCATGGTGTGCCCATCATCTTCCGCCCACTGCTTTAACCCCATCATGAAGAAGAACAAAGTGGCGCTGGTAAGGATATAAAAGACGGACAGGCAGTAAACAAACCTCAGATTCTTAAACCTGCCCTGAGGCAATGCCACAACTTCAGGTTCCGGCGGCACCGTAACTGCAGGCTCCTGTGCTCCAATCGGCGCATTTATCGCAGCAGTTTCTGTATTTACAACGCCGCCCGAAAAGGTAGTCACGCCCGGGAGAACTTTTGCCTTACGGTAACCAACAATCAGGGAGGCAATTACGAAAAGAATGAAATCCATCGAATATCCATCCACACCGCACTGCCGCAGGAATAACTGCCAGACAATTACTGTTAATATACCTTCAACATTACGCCTGAATACGCGCCAGGAACGGTACCAGAGAGCCTCAAAACACAGGCCCGCGAAAACCAGCGCGCACCAGGTAATGAAGCCCGTCGTAAAGTCCTGGGGCTTGAATATGCGAGCCGCGAGAATTCCACTGGCGATCCAGGTGCACGTGAACACAAGGTTGAAACGGAACATAACCTTAACCTTGAACCCATCCTCCGTCCTGGGATTCACTTCCCCGCCCATCGGCACAGTCCCTTCCGGCAATGGCTTCTTTTCCCTGGTTTTCGGGACCTTTCTCCGGGGATTACGGTAGACCAGCTTACCTATGGACAGCACCATCAGGGCTAATGCCATGCCGTCCCATGTGTTGCGTATTTCTCCCGGCTCTATTACGGATTCGGACGGATTGGACGGATTATAGTAGACCTTGACGGTCCTGCCGACCGGATACTGGTCAATGACCTTCTGCACATCCTTGATCCGTCCGCTGTTGCGGTTCCCGTAAACAAGCCGGGTATTGAAATACGAATCCTTGTTCACAAGGTAGGAGTACCCGACATCCGGGATATAAGTAGGGCTGTCTCCTTTATGATTGGTCTGAACACTTGAGGAACGGACCTGGCCGTCGACTGAAGGCCATTTAAGCGAAGCGTTGGCCTTGTAGATTAGATTAGTGCCGTTGTAAAAAAGGACCGCACCAATAATAAACAATAAAAGCCCGATCCATGGTCGATATCCTATGTCATACTTCTTCACGAAGCATCTCCCGCATCCCCGCCAGTATCCGGCGGTGCATCGCGGAGTTGTTGGACAATCTGAAGGATCCTGTCCTTGAATTCAGGCGGCGCCTCGACGCAACCCCAGCCGCGGGAAAGCTGGAAGACGCCGTCAAATGCCATATCGTGATAACTCCGTATCAAATGGGGAATGTTCTGGTCCAGGAGGATACGGTCCAGGATCTCGCCCTGGATCCCGCTCTCCACTGCAACAATCTTCTCGTATCTGTCCATTTGCCATGCCTAAATCGGAAACTTGTCAAGCGCTCCAGTCAAGCTCCAAGCATGCTCGCATGATCGGCATTCGACAATATCTTCTCACCTTATCTTAATAACCAGGCCACCCAGCGGCGGCCAAAGTGTAAACACTTTACCCGGCCCGGTTATCTGCGATATGTTGTTCGAGCCATAGATGCCGGTAGGCCTCGCAATACCGTTTACAGTAAGCATGTAGTTCGTGGTCGTCCCCGTGAAGTTGAGGTTAAGGGTGGCAGTGCTCGACAGATAAATGGCATTCCCGTTGAAAGCCTGGGCCTTGCTGACGCTAAGGGTCCCGTTACTGACCATAATCGAACCCGTAAAAGCGTTTGTCCCCGTTAATGTAAACGTACCGTACCCGGCTTTTTGAAGGCTACTCGCCCCGGACAGCACCCCATCATACGTCGAATTAATCCCTAAATTATTGCCAACAGTCAGGTTAATCGCCAAGCCTGACTGATTGGTCAACGCCAGATTATTGCTTCCTGTCAGCCCGCCAAGAGTGAAATTGGTGATCCCGGCGGCAAAACTGATATTGGTGTTTGCAGACATATTATTGTAATAAAGCGTGCTGTTCTGCAAGGCCAGTGAATTACTCAGAACCAGTATTCCTGAACTTATGGTCGTAATGCCGCAAAACGTATTTGATCCCGAAAGGATAAGCTTTTTAGTGCCGCCTGCCACGGTAACACCGCCACAGCCACTGATGACTCCGGAAAGAAGCATATTGCTGCTCAGGTTTATCGTGCTGTCCTTCAACAGCACAATACTGTTAGTCACTCCAGTGCCTCCAGACAAGTCGGCACCTGCAGCCAGCAGGCCACCATTCATCGTCAGCGACCCGGTTCCGAGCGCATTAGTATTATATAGGCGGATCGATCCACCATTATTAGTAGTACCGCCAGAATAGGTGTTGTTTCCGAACAGAAACACACCACGATCATACATTTCAGCTCCTGTTTTTATGATTCCTCCAGCCCCACTTATAACACCGTATAAATATCTTTGACCACTACCACCAGTATCAATGGTTAATAGTCCATTCAATGTAATTGGCCCATAGTTATAATCGCTGAATGAGTTGCCTCCACCGAACGTGCCGCTATTTATCACAAACTGGTTGGTTATGTTTTGACGGGAGAAGGTCACAGTGGCACCACCATTAAGCGTTATCGGGCCTGTTCCAAATACTCCGTCAACCAAATTGGCCTGACCTACCGTACCTCCGTTAATCGCCGTGCCGCCGGTGTACGTGCTTACTGCATTAAGCATCAGTCCTCCACTCTGGCTGCTGATAGTCACTGAAGACGCGCCTCCGGCATTATTCACTATCGGGCAGGAAATGGTTGCGCTCTGATTGTTCAGTAATATCACCAGCTCTTTATTCGCACCGATCACCATGTTCCCTGCCCCGGAGACAGTCAACGCTCCGGAACCCGCATTCATCAGACCGTTGAGGGTTATATTATTGCCGTTGTTGTTCAGCGTATCGCCGGCACCTGAATAGCGAAGCGTATTGCCGGTGATCTGCCCCGTCTGCGTGGGTGAAGCGGCAAAAGAATAGTTCACATTTGGATTCGTTACATTCGACAGGTCCGCAGGGGTTCCGGCGGTTGCCCCGCTGTAACTGACTATCTGCTGGCTGGCATTTGTCGTGCCGTACTGCAATGCCGTAGTCGTCCCGACTGTCAGCCAAGGGGCAAAAATGCCTGTGCCGTCGCCAGTGAGCGTTGTAGTCGCTATCTTCGCGGAGGCATCTGGAACATTGTTGAAATTCAGTGTCGAGTTTACCTGCCGTGTTATATCCCCCATACTGACAGTCATGCTGCCAAAGCCGTTGTTGGTCAAGGTCACAGTCGAGGCAGTATTGGAGATTAAAAGTGTTGACGCAAACGTCTGTAAACTGCTCGTGTTGCTCTTTTCCTTGAGACTAAGGGTTCCGCCCCCAAGCTTCAACACGTTGCCGTTATTAATCAAATCAGTCGGCGTGCCCATATTCTCAAAGTCCAACGTCAGCGTCCCGCCATTAACCGCTACGCCGCCGGAGAATGTATTTGCACTCGAACCGGCCAATGTCGTTGTACCTGAAGAATTCGTCAAGCCGCCTGTCCCGGCCAGAACCGAATAGCTTGTTCCGCCGGAGAAAGTGTAGGACGTCCCCTGCAATGTGCCATTTGTAATTGAACCTGAAGTCATCGTTATCGGACCGTTGACTACTGGCGCAAAACCGCCCAGGTCATATATGCCGCCTGCCACCGTCACCGCGCCGCCGGACGGGATGGCACTTATATTGCCTAACAGCAGAGTACCGGCAGTAATCACCGTCGGACCTGAATACGCGTTGACCCCGGAAAGCGTCAGGATGTTGGCGCCGAGCTTGTTCAGCCCAAGCGTTGTGGACGGAATGGAAGAAGAATAGGTAAAGTTGCCTGCCGTGGTGTCAATACCAACGTACGATCCAGCCGCCATGCTCACATTGGTCAGCGTGCCGGCGAATAGAGAAGTAATATCTGTTGAACCAAAATAACCGGCACCTCCGACCGCCAGCCCAAGTATTGCACCGTTCGCCACGGTTATGACTCCGGCAACCGGTTTGGCATTGGTAGAAGCAAGAGAAAGCACGCCGGAATAGATTGTCATGTTGCAGGAATTTGTATTAACACCCGAAAGATTTACAGTGCCATAACTGACAATGTTGCCGCCAGACAGGACGAGACTGCTGTTCTGCGTAAAGGTAGCACCCGCACCCAGAATAACTGCACCGGAAAGCGTAAGCGTGCCAGCACCGGTCACGGCAAACGTGCCATTATTGAAGATTGTGCCGGATAAGACCTGATTCGCCGAGCTGGCATAGTAGAAACCGCCCCCGCTCAGCATGATGTTGTTGGCGTAATAGCCGCCGCCCAACTGGCCGGACCCGCCTATAGTCAGCCTGCCGATTACGGCATTCAGAGTGATGGGACCCGTGAATGTATTGACTCCGTTGAGATTGATTCCCCTTCCTGCGCCGGCAGACTGATCGTTCCCGGTGATAGTAAGCTGAAGAGAAAGCTGACTGCCATCGGATACATCCGGAATCGCTCCACTTACAGTAATTCCAGGCCTGTCACCGCTTATACTCAAAGCCAGGGTCTTGGCCCCGGTCCCGGTGGCTGTTATTCCGGGCATCGTGATATACGTATCATTGTTATTCTCTGATATCGTTGTAGTTCCGCCCGCCCCTGCCAGATTGAAGACACGGTCCGAGGAATACGTGCCCTGAGTTCCTGAAAAATACATTGTCGCACCGGGATAAAGGTCGATAATCGCATTCGCACCGGTAGGCGCACCCAGATTTCCGGCCACACCCGCATTCGAAATGCCGGATGAAACCTGAAGAGTACCGTTCGAGGCTATTGTTTTACCCGTGAATGTGTTTGCCTCTCTCATTACCAATGTGCCCGTACCAAGCTTGGTGATTCCATAACCGCCACCACCGTCGGAAATCACCTGGCTGGAGTTATTGATATTAAAAGTCAGGCCGGTCACGGTTATCGCAAGGTTTGTGCCCATCGTGACACTGCCCGTGGAGAAATTGAGCGTATTTCCGCCGCTCGATGTGACCGAAAAACCGCCATTCATGTTGTATTGCGAGTTGTTCAGTGTCTGGATGTTGTTGCCGGCAATATCTATGGTTGTTCCGTCCTGAATGATAAAGGGCCCGGTCCCTATCGCGTTGTTACCTGCACTGGTAAACCGGAGCGTGCCCCCGGAAAGCGTTACTACGCCGGCAAATGTATTCGCAGCGGAAAGATACAGTATGCCGGCGCCTGATTTGGTAAAAGAGCCCGAATCGATCGGCCCGCCGTTAAATGTATATGTTCCCGAGGCCGCGTTCACGGTCGTGGAATTAGGCGACATGTTCGCGGAAATGGTGATCGTACCGCCGGCATTGTTGTTGAATATCACGTCATCACCGGCAGTAAATGCCAGTGACGTACCTACAGAGTTGGTCCAGTTAAGGGAGGCTGCATCCCAGTTGCCATTAGCCGATCCAGTCCAAGTCAGCGTCGCCGCCGAGGCACAGGATATCATGAGGCTGAAGAACACCGCCGTTATTAATGATCTTTTCACCGTCAGGAACCGGGTTTTAAAATCCGACGTATAAAGCCCTACTTCCATATTCGTATACTATATCAAACTGGCGCTTCCCTTGAAATATTTTTTTAAAGAACTATTTCCAGCTGGTGATTTTTCAAAAGAACGCCTGATTCTGCAGTGCCGAAATCCAGTTGACACAACTGGATGTACCTGCCGAAGTAGAGCCAGTTGTCCCGCAACCGGCTCAAAGAGGCTAACAATCTGTAGCTTGGCGTTGTGGTAAACTGCAATGGCTTTTTCTGACTGCCTTCCTGATTCTTTATATCACCTTCGACATGAGGGCAGAAAAGCCTGTGCAGCTGTGAAGATGGCAGATGGCTATCGCCAGCGCGTCGCCGGCATCCTCCTGCGGCTCATCGGTGAGGCCAAGTGATCTCATGACCATCTTCCTGACCTGCTGTTTCTCCGCGCCGCCGAATCCAACCATCGCCTGCTTTACCCGCCTCGGCGCATACTCGTAAATCGGCAGACCGTGTTTCGCGCAGGCCGCGATTGCCGAACCCCGGGCCTCTCCCAGCGCAAATGCAGTCCTTGCATTCTTGAAGAAGAAAACACCTTCGATTGCAACAACGTCAGGCGAAGTCTTTGCGATAACATCATCAACGCCTTCGTATATCCTGAGCAGACATGCCGAGAGTGGATGCTTCTGGGGGACCTTCAGAGCCGACTGGTAGATACACTTTAAACTGCTGCCGCGGGCCTCAATAACACCGATACCGGTGGAACGAAGCGACGTGTCAATGCCCAGCACTCGAATGACCTTGCGCGGTGATCTCGGGAAAACAGGTGAACCTTTACTCGAAACAACAGCGCCGGCAGACGCGCGGCGCGCTTCAATTGCCGCAAGCAATGCTTCTTTTGATTTGAACCGTTTCGTAACCTGGCTCCAGCCGAACTGCTACTGGCTGATTTCTTCCATGATCTTTTCGTCAACGTCCATGTTCGTATAAACATTCTGGACGTCGTCGTTGTCTTCGAGGTCATTTACAAATCTCATGACCGCAGCTGCCAGGTTCTTGTCGCTGACAGGCACTTCCGTCATGGGAACCATGGAGATTTCAGCGCTGGCAGTCTTGATACCGGCCTTTTCAAGGGCATCGGTAACGGCAGAAAAACTGTTGGGATCTGTCAGGATCTCATATTGATCGCCGTAAGTGTTCATATCATCGGCCCCGGCGTTCAAAACGACATCCATCAGCTTGTCTTCCGCCACTGTCGAGGCTTCAACAATTATCTGCCCTTTTCTCTGGAAACCGCGCGAAACCGCGCCCTGGGCCGCGAAGCTCGATCCGTGCTTCGTGAAAATATGCCTGATTTCAGCTGCCGCCCGGTTCTTGTTGTCGGTAAGGCCCTTCACAATAAGGGCAACCCCGCCAGCCGCAAAACCTTCATAGGTGACTTCTTCAAAGGTGACGCCCTCGATCTCGCCTGCGCCTTTTTTCACCGCGCGATCTATGTTGTCCGAAGGCATGTTGTAACTTTTCGCCTTCTGGATCACAGTCCTGAGCGTCGGGTTCATGTCCGGATTGCTTCCGCCGGCCTTGGCGGCAACCATCAGCTCCTTGCTAAGCTTGCTGAATATCTTTCCGCGCTTGGCGTCCAGCGCACCTTTTTTATGCTTAATCGTTGCCCATTTACTGTGTCCACTCATGCTTCATCTCCATCTCTTTCTAACGTGGGCTTAACCCACAATCCAAAGAATCTCAACCACTGATACGGAAAGATCTATCCAGTTCTTTATCCGTGCCATCCGTGTAATCCGTGGTCATCTTCTTGTCACTCTCACTTCCCGGAATCGAGTCCGGGACCTTCTTTCATCTCAAAGCCAACAAGTTCCTTCGGCGACATTCTTTCAAAGTCCTGCACCCACCCGGCCGAAAAACCAAATCTTTCAACTGCACTGCAGACCGCGCTGTATTCTCTCTCCGTTATTCGCCTGTTCCAGGGTTTCCGGGAAACAGCCTTGTGTGCCGGAGTGTACTGCGCCATCACACTTACCGCAATACCATTCCCCACATTATCCGCCAGCCATTGGAGGTTTTCAATAACTTCCTTCGAATGACCGGGCAGGATCAGCAACCTGCATATTGTCCCGGAAACCGCCATGCCGTTTGCGTCAACCTTCAGCGGCCCGGCGAGGCGCCACATTTCCTTCAGCGCGGACCGGGCAACACCGGCATATTCCCCCGAACCCGACCCCTCTTCGGCAGATTCTTTCCTCGAATACCTCAGGTCAGTCAGGTAGATATCTACCAGCCCCTTGAGCTGTTCCAGGACCTCGATCCGCTCAAAGCCGCTGGTGTTATACACAACTGGAATTGAAATGCCATCTTTTCTTGCAATTTCAAGCGCTTTTTCCACCTGAGCCATCCAAGGGGTAGGACTCACAAGATTCCAGTTGTGACAGCCTGCTTTTGCAAGTTCCTTTAATATCCCCGCCAATTCGGCCACATTGTAGCAGTCCCCGCGCCCCTCCTGGCTCCAGGGATAGTTCTGGCAGTAGATGCATTTCAGAGTGCACCGGCTGAAAAATATCGTCCCGGACCCCCGGGTCCCGGACAGCGGAGGCTCTTCGCCATGGTGCGGCCCATACCTGAAAATCTCGGCCTCGGCCTCCGCCCTGCAATAACCCGGCACACCTTCTGCACGGTTTACACCGCAACACCTCGGGCAGAGTTCACACTTCGAAAGATGATTATCCAATCTTAAGGACACGGTGTTATAACCGGGACTGGTTACTCTTTTTCTTCAACCTTCTTCTTGTCTGATGCGGCGATCACCTTCTGCGCAACGTTGGACGGAACAACATCGTACCTGCAGAATTCCATTTCAAAGGTTCCCTGCCCGGCCGTCATACTGCGCAGTTCCGCCACATAACGGAACAACTCGGCCTGCGGCACTTCGGCGGTGATCACCTGCATGCCTTCTTCATTACCTATGCCCATTATGCGTCCGCGCCTGTGATTCAAGTCGCCGTTGATATCGCCCAGGTAATGATCCGGAATCATTACCTTAACCGTCATAATGGGCTCGAGAAGGACCGGCCTCGCCTTGGACATTGCCTCCCTGAATGCGCCCCTGCCTGCTATTTTGAACGCTATTTCAGATGAGTCGACTTCGTGATAGGATCCGTCATAGACAGAAACCTTCACACCCGTCACCGGATAGCCTGCAACAGAGCCGGCCGACATCCCTTCGATAACGCCCTTCTCGACCGCAGGAATAAAGTTATTGGGAATCGTTCCGCCGACAATTGCATCAACAAACCATTCTTCCGACTTGTCCCTGTTCGGCTCGACTTTCAGGTAAACTTCGCCGTACTGGCCGTGGCCGCCAGACTGTTTCTTGTGCTTGTAGTGACCGTCTCCCAGTCCCGTAACGGTTTCCCTGTAAGGAACCTTGGGCGTCGTCAGGACAACATCCACGTTACTCCGGTGTTTCATCCTCTCAACGGCAACGTCGATCTGCACATCTCCCATACCGGAGAGCAGCGTTTCCTTCGTCTCGACATTTCTTTCAACCTTGAGAGTAGGATCCTCTTCCGAAATACGGGCCAGCGCCGTGCCGATCTTGTCTTCATCGGCCGATGTCTTTGCGGAAACAGCCATGAACATTGTCGGGCACGGGAACGCCACCTTGCTGCACAGCGTTTTCGCACCGGTCGCGCCCATTGTATCGCCAAGCGTGGTAACGGCCTTTAATTTGGCAAGGGCTATAATGTCGCCGGCCGTAGCAGAGGTGACCGGCGTCTGTTTCTTCCCATTCACCAGCAGCAGAGAACCAACACGTTCTTTCTGGTTTTTCGAAACGTTCTGGAACTCCAAGTCACTCTTCAGCGTACCGCCAAGCACCCTGACAAACGCCAGGTTGCCGACAAAAGAATCATTCACGGTCCGCCAAACATACCCGACAAGGGGATCCGTCGCAGCGACGCCAATCGGCTTGCCTTCCGCATCGGTTGCCTGCCGGTCTGACGGCGCGGGGAACAGCCGGGCGATGTTTTCAAGCGTCTCCACCAGGCCGATACTCTTAAGCGCCATGCAGATAAAAACAGGAACGAGAGTGCCTTTTTTTACCGCGGCTTTCAGCCCGGTTAACATTTCATCGGGAGTAAGAGCCTCGCCGCCCAGGAACTTCTCAATCAGTGTATCGCTTGTCTCGGCAGCCCGCTCGGAAAGGATGCTCTTGAACTTCTCAACTTCACCCGCAAGCGGGGCCGGAATATTCTTGCCGCCAAGCACATCCACAACGCCGCTCTTGTCTGGAAGCGGGAGCATCACCGGAACGCATTTTTCGCCGAATGACGCCTGGATGGCGCTGAGGGTCTTGGTGAAATCTGCGTTTTCACGGTCGAGCCCGGTAACCAGGATGCCGCGCGCAAGGTTCTGCTTTTCGCACAGTTTCCACACCCTGTTGGTGCCAACCTGCAGGCCGGCCGCCGCATCCACGGCCACCAGGGCCGTCTCGGCGGCTTTCGTTGCGGCTATGACCTGCCCGAAAAAGTCCGTGTAGCCGGGCGTGTCCGTAAAGACCATGTTGTAATTTTTCCCGGCGGCTGATTTGTAGGTCCCGCAGAACGGCTTGGCGAAAATGGTGATCTTCCTGGCTTTTTCCTCGTCCGTGTAATCGGCCATGCTGGAGCCGGCGCTGACAGAGCCGAACCTGTCATTCAAGCCGAGCTTGAAAAGCAACGCGTCAATAAAAGTGGTTTTTCCGCTGCCCGTGTGACCCATTACCACAAAATTTCTAACGTCAGAAACCGGAATATCATTCATAATGAAAAATCCCCCAAGCTCCTAAGAATTAAAAAATAAGACGCGGAATTATGCCACAGAACCCCTGTTCCTGCAACCGCTTCTTTGAATGAAATCCGCCGCTTCAGACGCACCGGGTAATAAGCGAACTATTTACAATTGCCCGTACTACTATCCATCATTTTTCTCCTGTTTTTGGATGATATTTCCGTAATCTTTGTTCCGCCCCGAAGGGGGCGGATGGCTAACCGTGCCTGCATTTTGGGGTCTATGGGGACGGGGAAACGGTAAGTGGATTTTGCGATGACGGCAAGGCATCTGACAACCGAGGGATACTTTTGGTATCCGAGGATGTCAGTAACGACGCCGGCGCGCAAAAGACGCTTACCGATTTCCCCGCAAAATGCAGGCACATGCTGTTTTGGCTGCTTGCCCTCATGGACTACGGTAAGCAATAAGCGGGTTAACGCGCTGTTATATTCTGCCAGACCAGGCGGGCTGTGATCGCCAGTGAAACTGCGATGAAAACTGGACGGATGAATTTTGTTCCGCGGCGGATGACCATCCGGGACCCCACCTGGGCGCCGACCAGCTGCCCCACCCCCATGACCAGACCCGGCAGAACAAGAACTTTCCCTCCAACCGCCAGTACGACAAGCGCAACCGCGTTGCTGACAAAGTTCATCAGTTTCGTGCATGCGGTGGCCCTGGTCAGATTCAAACCAAGCACACATACATACGCAAACGCCCAGAATGTCCCGGTTCCCGGCCCGAGGATACCGTCATAAAAACCGATACCAATCCCGAACAGGCAGTGAAACACGCCGGAGCCAAGACGCGGCCTGGAATCAACCTCGCCAAGTTCCGGCCGCAGCAGGAAGAATACCGCCACGCCGAACAGCAGGAAGGGAATCGCCAGCCTCAAGACATCGGGCCGGACCCATTGTACCGCCAGACCGCCTGCCGTCGCGCCAAACGCAGTCCAGACAATGCCGGCCAGGCAACTGCGCCAGGGAATCAGGCCTGTCCGTCCGAAGTGCCACGTTGCGCTGCCGGAACCGAACGCGGCCTGAAGCTTGTTCGTCCCCAGCGCGAAGGCGGGCGGCAATCCGAAATTCAGCAGCACGGGTAACGTGATCATTCCGCCGCCGCCGGCAATCGAATCGACCCATCCGGCCAGCAAACCCGTAACCAGCATCACCGGCCACATCCACCAGCAGTCAATCACCCTATCCTCCCGGCTGCTTATCTGTGGCCCAGCGGATACCGCGGGAAAGAATTTCGACAAAAATGGAATTCCCCCATGCTTTTGAATCGTGACCGGACATCAGGTAGAACACCCTGCTTTTCCCGTAGGTATGCACCCACGCAAGATCGGGACAGCTCTTCGGATGGTCCGTCTTCAGGAGAACATGCACCGACGGTGACACATAGCACTTGCCGTAAACCTCGTCCTGTATTTCAAAATCCTGCAAACCTTTCGTTATGGGATGCTTCTTGTCAGCAATCGTAACTTTCACCTTCTGGTCGTCCTTGTAGTCGGAATTGCCGTACTCTTTGCCATCGATGCTCTCCGGTTTAAGAAAGTATTTTCCACCCCGGATCTTCGTGAACTCCGGCCAGCCCTGGTGCGCGCCGAGGTCGTGATGCCATAATACCAGTCCGATCCCGGTATTCAGCAGTTCAACAAAAGCCTTCTGCTGATCAGGCGTTATGGAACCAACCATGTCATACATGACGATTGCATCAAACTCTTTCTCGAGGCCCGGCTTCAACAGCTCTGCCGCTTTCGGAAAGGCTTCCTTCCTGTATTCAACGCCTTTCATTTCATCGAACATCTTGTAGAAAGGGCCTTCCTGGAAACCATGCCCGCCGGTCACAAGCAGTACGCGTATCTTCTTATCCTTTACCACATCCTTTTCTTCAACACTGATACCCTGCAGAACCAGCAGGCAAAACATGCAGACGGTAATACTGCCAGTAACCAGTCTCTTCATTTTGACTCCTTCTTCCCGTCACCCGTATCTATATCTTTACCGGGTTGCTCTCCGGGCAAACGGTCTTTCCTCCTCAGCCTCCTCAGCGGGGCTGACAGAACAATCAGTCCGCCCAGGATGATTACGGAAGAAACCAGGATTTTCAGGTTGCGGTCCAGTTTAACGAGCCTGGTCCGGTCCGGCGAATCAGTTCCAGCCATTTCCTTCGGAACCATGCTGGGCATCTTCATCAGCGCGAAAGAAAGCGCGACAATCACCGCGATAATAACCACCGCAAGGGCAGTATTGAATTCGTCTGAATCAATCTTCCTGTCCAGGTCAAAGAAGTTTGTACGGGCCTTCAGAAGGGCAAACACCAGCCACAACGCTCCCGCAATAAGCGCGGCCCCGCTTGCCCAGCGATACGCCTTAAAATAATCCTGCCAGTATGATTCCTGGTTATAGTGAGCCGATGTATATATGAACAATGCCGCCGCGCCGGCAAAGAATACACCTGCAGTAATGACGCCTTTTAACGATCCCTGTTCTTTCTTCTCTGGAACGGTGTCACCCATAATTTCCCGGATTCTTTCCTCTCTGCAGATTGCTGTTCATTCTTGCACGCCGGACGAACCTTGTCAATGTCCCCAACTTCAACAGAATACAGCCTTTTTCCGTTGAACCGGTCATTCTTCCTGACTAGAATCGCGGCATAAATCTGGAAATCAGCAGACGGATAAAGGAGGAGTCGGCATGCAATGGTTATACAGGTATCGAAGTGCGGTTGTTGCCGTATTTACAGCGGTTATCGTGGCCTGCTTCTTCCTGCCCTGGATCAAGGTGCACTTGACCGCCGCCGCAGCCGTAAAGTCACTTGTCGGCGGCAGTGACAGCGCATCAATGCTTACCGCATCCGGCGCAGGAATTCCGAAACTGGCAAATGGTGAATTCTCAAAGGTATTCATAACCGTATTCGGAATGTTCTTCAGCTCCGTTGAGAACGCCGACAAGAAGAGCTACCTCGTGTGGGTGTTCCCCGTTCTTGCGGTTATAATACTGCTGGCTTCCGCGGCGCTCAGGGGAAGATGGCCCGCAAGCACCGTTCTCGGGGGAATCAGCGCGCTGATTGGAGTTGGCGCTGTTGTTAAAGTAATGATGACCAACCTGAATGGTCTGCTCGTCCGCGTTCAAATCTGCTGGCCGCTCTGGGTAATCTTTCTGTCATTCATCGCTGTCGGCGTGGTGCACTTCCTCAGCATCAAGCCAGAACGCAGCAGTAACTCATGAAGAAGACAGCAAAACGATGGCTGGCGGGCCTGCTCCTGCTGCTGGCCGCAAATTTCGCATTACTTAACTTCCTCGCCTACAACCAGGCACGAACCATGACATGGTTCTCGACAGGCGGTCCGCGGACACACAAGCCGGAAAAACTTGGACGCCTCACCAGGCTCAAAGTCATGCTCTCCGGCATAAACCTGCCGCGTCCCGCAGGCAGCCAATCGCCCGCAGAACTCCACCCTGACTGTAAAGTCCTTTCAATTGCCGGTACGAACAAGGTGACACTCTCCGCATGGTACAGCAGCATGGGCGACAAGGCTCCGCTGGTAATCCTGTTTCACGGATATGGATCCGAGAAAACGTCCCTGCTGGACGAGGCTAAAATCTTCCGCGAGCTCGGCACATCAGTCCTGCTTGTCGATTTCCGGGGATGCGGAGGCTCATCGGAATCCTATACAACAATCGGCGTACGTGAAGCGGATGACGTGGAAGCTGTCGTCCATTATGCACGGGACAACCTGAAATATTCTTCCATGATCCTTTTCGGGAGAAGCATGGGTTCAGCGGCCATCCTGCGGGCAATAGACAGGAATGGCGTCAAGCCGGACGCCGTGATTCTTGAGGCGGTTTTCGACACCCTGCTGAATACAGTGCGTAACAGGTTCAAGGCCATGCGGGTTCCATCCTTCCCCTGCGCGGAACTGATGGTTTTCTGGGGCGGAATCCAGTGGAATTTCAACGGGTTCGCGCACAAACCTGTCGAATACGTGAAATCCCTCCGCTGCCCGGCGCTTTTCATGCACGGCAGTGACGATACGAGAGTCACCCTGGCGGAAGGCCGAGCAGTATTCAAAGCCGCTCCCGGTCGCAAGGTCTTCAAGGAATTCGACCGCTCGGCACACGAAGCATACTCTTCAAGTCATCCTGACGAATGGCGAACCACGGTTCGCGAATTCCTAAAGAGCATCGGCAACAGCGGCAATAAAACCGCCGATGCAGATATCAGCCATCTGCCGAAGACACTTGCCCTTAAGTGCTTAAGCTCCAACATATTATCCCGATACTGCGCTGGTTTACAAAGAAATCCAGATTCGTGTTGCTATTATTTTAACAGTTGTTTTATTCTTTTTGCCGCTTGCAGATAGAGTGAGTAGTGATCGGATAATGTTAGATTGTCAGGCGACATAGTTGCTGAGTGGCAGTCAAGAAACCCGAATGACTCGGGAACAGTCACTGAATCCTCCTGAAGCTAGCAGAAAGGAATAGGGTATGGCTACAAAGCTATACGTAGGTAACTTATCGTTTGACACAATGGAAGGCGACATCATGGAGCTTTTCAAGAGTGCCGGAAACGTAGTTAGCTGCAACCTGATCACTGACAAGTTCACAAACAAATCTCGCGGATTCGCATTCGTCGAGATGGGCTCAGATGCCGAGGCTCAGAAGGCAATTGCCGATCTGAACGGCAAGGAGCTCGATGGTCGCGTACTGACAGTTAACGAAGCACGTCCCCGTGAAGAACGTCCTCGTCGCGATTTCGGCGGCGGCGGTGACCGTGGCGGCAAGCGCGGTGGTTTCGGCCGCGATCGCTAATAACGGTTATTAGCTAAGCAAAATTCAGGGCGTTCCGGAAACGGAACGCCCTGTTTCTTTTAAGACAAACCGAATATCGAATAATGCCACGTCGGCCCGAGGGGCCAAGTGGTCGCCGCGTCACTCGCTTGCGCAAGCAAGCGGCTGGCTTGCCCAGGGGCGACGCGAAATTCTGAATAACCAATTTCGAAGTAAGGAAAAGGCAGAATACAGGATTCAGGAATCAGGATCCGAACCCTCTGCCAGAAATGCTTGAAGTTCCCGACCGCCGCGGTCGGGATGTAGACTGTGTTACGCATTTTTGTTATGCAGCTGGGAAGTTTGTGACAGATGAGCTTGGATCCAAGGCGCCTGAAGTTCGAGGGATACTCATGGTATCCGAGGACTTCAGCAACGCAGGAGACAGGCTCATATCCCACAAACGCTCTCAGCTGAAAATGCGTAACACTTCTGTCTTGTTTTTCAGGTGCTGTTTCCTTACCCGCGGGTCGAATTCCCCTGCGTGCGGCGGCTGACAAAGATCAGCAGGCCGAAGAACAGGATCGCCGCTGGCCAGACCGCCCTCCACGCTCCCTGCAGTCGGCCGCTTCCAACCAGGAACGTCACGTTCAAATCGCCCTGGTTCTCAATCTGAACATCCCTGCGGAACCTCAACTCCCGGCCGTGCTCAGGAACAGTAACGCCTATGGCGTTGACCACTCCTGCCGCCGCGCTCTGCTGGTCAATCAGCTTGTTGGCAACGACTTCAAGCGCATCATTGTCCTTCTCCGAAAGCTTTTTCTGCACCTTGTCGGCATATTCCTGGGTATAGTTGCCGCCCTGGAATCCCTGCATCTGCCCGATCTGCTGGTCATCAATGATGTTCTTCGACGCACGGACCGCATCGCGCCGGTTGACCAGTCCTATCTTCCACTGCTGTTTCTGCAGGTTGCGCAGCTGGATCCGGGCGTCCTCGTTTAAGCCCTCATCACCCTGCGACCAGCTCACCGCCTGCTGGAACTCCTGTTTCGCCTGGTTCGGCTTTCCGGCCTTCATCAGCTGATCACCGGTCGTCAGGTTGTTGATGGCATTGCCCCTGTTTGATTCATTGAGCTTCTTGTTCAGCTCAACGTAATGCCTGTCATTGAATGTCTTGACCAGCGTGGCCTCCTCTTTAACCAGCTCCATGGAGCCGCCAAACCCGAAGTAGTCCCGGCCGGGCTGCACATAGAAAACCCACTCGATGTCGTTCAACGGCAACTTGAACCGCGGAGCCTCAAACTTCTGCTTCGAGGCAAACAGGCCGCCCTTCGAGAATGAACCCGCATACGTGATGTCCACCCTTGTCTTGCGTTCACTCTCCTGCCCTTCCAGCGGAATGCAGTAGAAATCACCGTCTTTCCAGGTGGAGACCTCTTTGCCGTCCACCATTACGGTCCACAACTCGTCATCTTTGTTTGGAAGCTTGAAATTCAGCGACCTGAGATTGTTTCCAACGACAACCTCCAGCATGGCCCTGGTCAGCATCTTGCCGCCGGATGAAACCACCGACGTCATGCGCACCTGATTGATGCTGGCAGGCAGTACACTGGCTGAATCGTGCCGCACAACCGACAAATCCAGCTGGTAGTCGGACCTGACAGTGCGGTAACACTGGATCGCGCTGGACAGGTCCCCCGCCTTGAATGATTCCGGTATGTTCCTGGGGTCCTCGAGCTTGAGGCCCTTCAGGGAACCTTCCGGCTTCACCTGTACCCGCCCCGCGCAGGTCACCACCAGGTACCCGCGCTGGGAATCAGTATCCACGGTCTGCAGGGGAAGGATCGTCACTTTCTTCTCCGCCGGATCGTATGGAACCTGGTAACTCGCCGTCAGGCCGAACTTGTCCTCAACCTTGTTATGCAGGTCAACCTGCCAGATGCCCTTTTCCTTGTCCACTTCGTGCACGCTGGCAATGTTTCCGCCCGTCACTGCGAGCGTAACACCCGCCACCGGCGACTTCAGGCGGAAACTCTTGACCCCGGCGTTTTCAATCTTGTACTGCACAAATGCGCGGCACTGGAGCATTCCTTCCGCTAGATCGATCCACTGTAAGACCTCGGGTTTGATCTGCGCGGCCATGACTTCGGTCTTCAGGACTATCGACCAGGTTGGCCGGAGAATATCGAACACCAGCACGCCGGCCTGCTTGATCCCCTCCTCGCTCGCCTTCTTCACGTCAACCCCGTTATGATTGTCGACCATGATCCTGACACCGCGCTCACCTGTCACCGTCAGCTTGCCGTTATGCTTGGCTGCATCCTTGACCGTGACTCGCGGCACCGTGATCTTCTGCTCAATGCCCTTCTCGCTCCGGGCAACAACAAGGTTGATGTCCGTCGCGTCTGCCACCTGTTTCTTGAAGTAGACAATGACCCCGTGGTCGCCGCCCTTGGTTTCATCCCAGTGGCTCACGGCCGGGCCCG
>Ga0172371_10003006_pt1 | contig 26403 bp, 25 predicted proteins | sample Lak12m_FD_114543 | JGI IMG/M metagenome (GOLD analysis project Ga0172371, IMG submission 114543) | Freshwater microbial communities from Kabuno Bay, South-Kivu, Congo - kab_022012_12m | ecosystem: Environmental > Aquatic > Freshwater > Lake | place: Democratic Republic of the Congo: South-Kivu... | reverse complement strand
GTCAAGACTACCTACGGTATAAAAAATGAGCCGTAAACCGAAGCGGACGGCAAAATTTTTCTTGCGCCGAACGGCCCCAGCCTAGCCAGGGCACCATGCCCGCTCGAACTAGGGAGGCTTTTCTCCAGACCTGTCGGGCTGGCAAAGGCCTGTTACCTGACATTGAAAGCATTACAAGCTTAGTTATTTTTATAATTGTCAGACCCTATAAGTTATGATAAGATTATATTGATGGACAAGATGCCGTTACCCTCAAGCAAAACAAACCTTTTAGGCGACATACTAATCAAAAAAAACCTAATTACCAGGGAACAGCTGGAGATTGGCCTGAATGAGCATGAAAAAACGGGCGATTTTCTGGGGGCAACCTTGGTAAAGCTGGGCCTTATAAAGGAAGAGGAGCTATATCCTGTTATTTCTAAACAGATAGGCATACCGTATTGCAAGCTGAAAGACTTCGATATAGACGGCGGAGTTTTTGAAAAGATTCCAGCCAAATTCGCGTGCCATTACAAGATCATGCCGGTAAAATTTGAAGATAACGTTTTAACTATCGCCATGGAGGACCCTCTGGACGTGAGAACCCTGGATGATATAAGCCTGTTCCTGGGTTTTAAAGCGGAGCCCGTGCTCGCGGGTTTTTCCGACATATCCGAAGCTATAAAAAAGTATTACGGCCTCGGGGCGGAAACAATAGAGGAGATAATGGGTTCGGGCGGGCCGGATAAGGATTCTCTTGCACAAAAATCCAGAATGGAAAATATAGACGAAATGGCGCAGGACGCTTCTATAGTAAAATTTGTCAATCAGATGTTGACGCAGGCTGTTAAAGAAAATGCCACGGATATCCATATAGAGCCGTATGAAGATGAAATAAAAGTAAGGTACAGGGTCGACGGTATTTTGTATGATGTGCCCATACCCCAGGATATAACGTATTTTAAGCTGGCCATAGTTTCCAGGATAAAGATTATGTCTAATCTGGATATCGCGGAACACAGGCTCCCGCAGGACGGCAGGATAAAGATTAAGGTGACGAATCAGGAGATAGATCTGAGGGTATCTATATTGCCGACTCAGTTCGGAGAAAGCGTGGATATCAGGATTTTAAGCGGGGCGATGCTTTATAACCTGAAAAATCTCGGACTACTACCTTCCGATTTAACGATACTGGAGAAGCTCATAAAAAGGCCGCATGGCATTATTTTTGTAACAGGCCCGACTGGGAGCGGCAAGACCACGACCCTTTACGCATGTTTATCCAAGATAAATAATAAGGACAGCAAGATTATTACGATAGAGGACCCTATTGAATACCAGATAAAAGGCGTTACCCAAATACAGGTTCACCCGAAAATCGGCTTAAGTTTTGCGGCAGGGCTTAGATCTACACTGAGGCATGACCCTGATATTATGATGGTAGGGGAAGTCAGGGATTTTGAAACAGCGGAGATAACTATAAGAGTTGCCTTAACGGGCCATCTTGTGTTCAGCACTCTTCATACGAATGATGCTGCAGGCGGGCTGACCAGGCTTTTGGATATGGGTATTGAGCCGTATCTTGTGGCAAGCTCCGTGGAGTGTTTTATCGCTCAAAGGCTTGTAAGGATTATCTGCTCTCATTGCAAAACAAAGGCGGCTCCAGGCAAAAAAACCCTGCAGGAATTTGGCGTTGAAAATAGCGCTGGTAATTTAACTGTCTATGAAGGGAAGGGCTGCGAGTCTTGCAAGCATACAGGCTATAAAGGCAGGACGGCCATATATGAGTTTCTGGTTATGAATGAAGACATAAAGGATATGGTGTTTAAAAGATCTTCCAGTGATCAGATAAAGAAAAAAGCGCTTCAACTGGGGATGCACACTCTTCGGATGGATGGCTGGGAAAAGATAAAAGCCGGAGTCACTACCCTTAATGAAGTCATGCGGGTAACCCAGCAGGACTGAAGACTATGCCAAGATTTGTTTACAAAGCGAAAAAATCTCCGGAAGATATAGTGGAAGGAGGCATTGAAGCTGATTCTGAAAGCGTAGCTGCGAATAAGTTGATCCAGTCGGGTTATTATCCCGTATGGATCAGGGAGGAATCGGCCGGCGAAAAAAAAGTAACGGTTTCCAGGGTTAAGGCCAAAGACCTGGCTAATTTTACAAGGCAGCTTTCGGAACTTATCGGTTCAAATCTGGCGCTTTATAACGCCTTGAGCGTGATTGAAAATCAGACGGAGAATGGCTATCTGAAAATGATAGTGGGAAATATCAAATCAATGATAAAAGAGGGAAAGGCTTTTTCGGAGGCATTGAAAAAATATCCGGATATTTTTTCGGAATTATACGTAAACCTTGTGCGCTCGGGAGAAGAATCTGGCTCGCTCAACGAGGTGCTGGCAAATATAAAAGATTTTCTGGACAAAGACCAGGATACAAGGGATAAGATAGTTGCTGCCTTGGCTTACCCCGGCTTGATGGTTATAGTAGGCCTTGCGACGATATTCATTTTGGTGGCTTTTGTCGTGCCCAGGATCGCCGGCATGTTTATGGAAATGAACGAGCAATTGCCGCTAGCGACAAGGATGCTTATAGGCATAAGCGATTTTGTAAGGAGCTACTGGTTTTTATTGGTTATTTTCATGATAGGGGCTATATTTTTATTTAAAACAGGCAAAGCCAACCCGGTCACAAAAAATAAAATGGACCGCCTTAAATTAAAAATACCTGTTTTCGGAGATTTGCTGAAGAATACCGAATTCGCAAGGTTTTCCAGGACACTGTCAATGCTCCTTAAAAACGGTGTACCTATGCTTGATTCTTTAAAAATAACAGCAGGTGTTATAACCAACAGCGTTATAAAAGAAGAAGTGGATGAGATATGTAATGATGTCAAAGCGGGCTCGAGCTTTACACTTGCAATAAAAAAAAGAAAGAATTTTCCTGTATTTGTGGCTAATATGACGGCGGTCGGGGAAGAGGGTGGATTTTTGGATAGAGCGCTTTTTAATATAGCCAGGAGTTATGAAATCGAGGCAGAAAGGCTTATGAAAATAATAACAGCCCTTCTGGAACCCTGTTTTATTCTGATAATGGGTTTGGTGGTAGGGCTTATTGTCATGGCGATGATTTTACCCGTATTCCAGATGTCATTGGCGGCGTATTAAGGTGAAGAATTATGGAAAGGCGAAAAAACAGAGGATTTTTGTTGCTCGAGGTGATGATCGGCGTAGCGATATTATCCATTGGAATTTTGCTGATATTGAATTCTTTTATGAGGCCGTTGAAGGCCATAGAGTTTTCGAGGGATTATTTTAAGGCAGGGCTTTTTCTTGAAGAAAAGATGTTGGAGCTTTATAACAGCGACATTAAAGACGGGATTTTGAGCGGCGTATTTAGCGGCTTCGGCGATAGATTTTCGTGGGATTTGAACGTAATTAAATCAGAAAAAGACGCTTGCAGTGAAATTAATTTAAGGATTTTGTGGCAGGGGAAGGATAAGGAAGGATGCCTGCCCGTTTCTGCATATATAATATGACGCGCAGAGGGTTTACCCTTATAGAACTTATCGTTGCTACCCTTATAATGGCTATGGTGGTGGTTTCCGTATACGGCACTTTCAGCCTGGGCATTAAGGCGTGGCGCAAAGGAAGCGAGGGAAGAAGCTTGCAAAAAATAAGGGTGTCGCTTTTAAAGCTGCAAAAAGAACTGAAAAACACTTTCCTGTTTTCTATGATAAAATTTAAAGGCGTTTCATCTGAAATGACTTTTCCCGTTGTAATACCGGAGGAAGACAGGGATAATACTTATACTGTGAGTTATTATGTCGCGGAAGACATGAATACGGGCGTTAAGTCGCTTATTAAAAAAAAGGCGCTTTTTGCGGATAAGGAGTACGCTGAAACGGAAGATCCCGGAGAACTTGTATTTTCTGCGTATTCGATGGATTTTGAGTATGCGTATGAATTAAAGGACAGTTCAAAAGGCTTTGCCTGGCGCGAGGCGTGGGAAGATTTTCAAAAAACAATTCCCTGTGCGGTCAGGGTTAATTTTAGACTTGATTCGGGAGGGGAGCTGTACCATAAAACGATTTTTATTCCGCATGGAGCGCTTGGAACACAATGAATAGACGCAGGGGAAGCATATTGATATTTGTTTTATGGGTGCTGATAACGCTGTCTTTGTTAAGCATAGCTGTCTCTCATTATTCTTCGGGGGACATGAGGCTTGCGAAATATGAATCCGAAAACATAAGGGCGCTATATCTGGCAAAGGCTGGAATAGCGAAGATGGCGATAGAATTCAGTAAAGACGATAATAATTACGATAGCCTTAACGAAGATTGGAATAAGGAACAGAGGTTAAAGCTTGGGAGCGGAGAGGTAACGTATATAGCCTGCGACGAAGGAAGCAGGTTTAATTTGAACAGTTTAAGTTTAAAAAAAGAACATTTGATTATGTTGGGATTAGACGATATCCTTAGCCAGGCTGTATTGGATTATAAAGCCAAAAAAGGAGAAAAGGGCTTTGAGTTCGCGGAGGAATTATTTTTAATTGACGGCATGACGCGTGATATCTATACAGGCATAAAAGATTATATAACTATCTACAGAGGAAACGATCCCAAGGTCAATATAAATACCTCCAGCGAAAATATCTTAAGAATAGTTTTGGGGCAGGACCCTTTGATAATAAGTAAAATAATCGCATACAGAGGAGGAAACGACGGGATACCCGGCACGGAAGACGACGGCGTATTTACGGAGGATAACTTCGGCGGCATATTCGAAAGTTTCGGAGTTGCGCCCGATAATATTTTGAATTATCAGGCGTCCCTCGGAGTGAGATCGAATTTTTTCAGGGTAACAGCGTCCGCGTCTTTTTCGGAAAACAAAGACATAGTAAGGCATATTACGGCAGTGATGGACCGCTCGGGAAAAATTTATAGCTGGAAAGAGGATTAAATTGGATAAGCCAAAAGACATACTGATTGTTCCGAGATATCAAGTTACCCTGAGATTCATAGAGCTCCCTTCTGTAGATCCTTCCGAGATCAAGAATATGGCGGAATTCCAGGCGTTGAAAGAATTGCCCTATTCAAAAGAGGAAATAATAACGAGTTTCAGAAACATAGGGTCGTATAAAAAAGGGTTTTCTTATATCATGCTGGCTATTGCAAAAAGACAGCTGATAGAGGATATGATGAAAGAAAGAAATCCCAGGCCAGAAAGCGTAACGCTGGAAACAGAAGCATTGTATTTATATTTGTTGAAAAAAGAAGTTATAAAATATGATAAGGTAAGCTTGGCCGTGGATATACATAAAGATTATTCGGAGATCATGGTGGCGGATCAAACAAAGCCTGTTTTCTCCAGGGGGTTCAGAAATGAAGGTGGGTTGATGGAAGAGATAAACCGCTCGCTGCTTTTTTATAAAAGAGATAAGGCGAATAAAGATATAGAAGAAGTCTGTGTTACCTATCCTTCCAGCCTCAGCATAGACAACGTCAGGCCTTATATGAAAGAATATTTTTCCGTACCGGTGAATTTCCATGAATACAAAAAAGATCCGGATAGTTCGAATCTTTCTCTTGCGATAGAGCTTTTGCCGGGGGAATATATCGAAAAGAGGGCGAGCAAAGAAAGCATGCACCAGGCGTTTTTTACATATTTTCTTTTATTGGTTACGATGGCGATGCTTGCGTCGCTTTTTATTTTCAGGATGCATGAAAAGAATAATCTTATCGGTATGCTTACGAAGAAGGATAATGAAATCCGGAAGGACGCGGATCGACTGAATACTTTTCTTAAAAAGACGGATATATTAAAGTCGCAGAGCTTGAGAGGAGAGCTGATTATAAATATTTTAAAAGAGTCTTACGGGCTTGTGCCCGGGGACATAGTCCTTTCAGGGCTTGATTACGACGGGAAAGACGTCCTTTACTATAAAGGAAACGCCAGGGATATTCCGGGTGTTTTTAACTTTATAAAGATCCTTGAAAAATCAAAATATTTCAAAAAAGTGGAAGTAAAATACACTACCATGAAAAAAATAGGAAACCAGGAGCTGGCTGATTTCAGCATAGCGTGCCATGTGGAATAATATGCCATACGTAAAGCTGTCAAAAAGAGAAAGATATATTTTCACGGCAACGGCTGTTTTTGTCGCCGCGGCACTGTTGTATAACTTTATATTCGAGCCGGCCTTTAAAAAATGGCAACTTGCAAATGCTGAGATAGAAGCTAAGAAGGCCGGAATAAACAAGGGCGTCAGGCTGATGGAAAACAGAAATTCTATAATTGAAGAATATAATAAATATGCAAAAGCTACAAAAAATATATCCAAGCTTCTTAATCATATGGAAAGCCTCGCGGGTTCGCTTGGGATAAAAACCAGCAATATAAAGCCCGGCCAGGCGATAGATAAGGAGTTTTTCAAAGAATACAGCATAGAGCTTCAGATAGAAGGGCAGCTGCAGGATATCATCAAGCTTTTATCCGAACTTATAAAGTTACCTACCATGGCAGTATTGAAAGAATTTGATTTCAGGCTTATCTCGCAAAACCCGCCTATTTTTAAAGGCACGATAATCTTCTCTAAAATTTTAATATAGTTTTTCAATTTAATGATTTGCGCTTGACCATGCATAAATCGTTAAAAAACTTGACTATTTTAAAATATAGTGTATACTACTCTCTAAGCGGAGAGTAAGCTATCACTGTCTATATAGACAGCAAGAACTTGACAATGTGACAATGTAAGTTTTGTAAAGATTATGCAGCCTTACAACATAATTTGAGCATAAACTTGACAAAACTTACATTGTCAGAGTGTCAAGATTATCATAAAGTTGACAAAACTTACATTGTCAGAGTGTCAAGATTATGGAAAATAAGATATATTTGATAAAGGATTTGGCGAGGATGAGCGGACAAACGGTTTATACGCTTAAGTACTATTTGAATATCGGGCTTATTAAAGAAGTCGGTAGAAGCCCCGAGACCAGCTTCAGGTATTTTGACGACAGTACGATTGAGAGGCTAAAGAAGATACGCGAGTTACGCAGAGAAAATAAATCTATAGCGGAGATAAAGGAGATTTTAAACATAACAACGTTAACCCCGTCCCAGTCGTGACCGGGGCTTGGTTTTTTTAACTATGTCATATTACAGTATCCTCAATTTAAATAAAGAGCCTTTTTCAACAAGCCCTGACCCGTATTTTTTCTATCCATCTGTTTCGCATAAGCAGGCGATGCAAAGGCTTGAAATAGCTATCAGATTAAAAAGAGGGCTCAGCGTTATACTGGGAGACGTTGGTATCGGCAAAACAACCCTTGCCAGGGCTCTTATACAGGAACTGCACTCTACCAATGGGGCCATAACTCACATGATACTGGACCCTACCTATGACTCGGAGTTTCAGTTTGTGACGATTCTTGCCAAACTTTTTGGAATAAAAGGCGCGTTTCGCTCTACATTAGATTATAAAGAAGCGATAGAAAGATTTTTATTTAAGAAATGCGTTGACGAGAGCCATATAATATCCCTTATCATAGACGAAGGGCAGAAGATGAGCCTCGCAACGCTGGAACTTTTGCGCACGCTTTTAAATTACGAGACTAATGAATACAAACTTCTTCAGCTTGTTATTATGGGCCAGATGGAACTTCTGCCTAAACTGCAGCGCATACGTAATTTTTCAGACAGGATCAGCCTGAAATATATACTGAATCCGCTTGATTATAATGAGACTAAAAATATGATAGAATTCAGGCTTAAGCGCTCAGGCGCTGCTTCCGGCAAAGAGATGTTTACGGAAAAAGCGATACTGGCGGTATATCAATATACCCAGGGCTATCCCCGCAAGATCGCAGCTGTGTGCCATAATCTGCTGGAAGAGCTTGTGATGAAAGATAAAAGAATTATCGAGGAGGATTTGGTAAACGAGGTAATAGAAAAAGATAGAAAGGTGGTTTTGGTGTCATGATGGAATCTACCCCCGAAGGAAAGCTTTTACATCTTATAAGAAAAAGCCAGTCAAAGACAAGGCTGGGAGATGATTTGAAGATATTTACAAAGGTGAATATTCTGTTGATAGGCTTTATAGGGGTGGTAGCGGTCGTTTTTTTGACGGATATGCTAATTTTTAAAGAAAAGCCTTTGACGGAACCTATCCCGGCTAATATTGCCCAGGCGCCTCAAGTGCAGCCGATACCTGCGGAAAGCGCGGAAGAAGATAATACGTCCGGAGAGGCTGTCTCTGATAAGGATATCAGCGTAAAAAAGATTTCCAGAGAGGAAGTCCTCGGGAATTTTAATTTATTGGGTATTATTACGGGAGATAATAACCAGGCTATAATAGAAGACAAGGTTTTGAAGAAAACACTTTTTCTTTATAAAAACGATTCGTTCGGAGACTTTAAGGTATATGATATAAAAGACAGTGCGGTAATCCTGGAGTATAAAGGAGAGAGAATAGAGTTAAGTATATAGATTCCAAATTGCACGCTCTTTAAACGGAGAAAAATATATGAAAAAGTTTATTATCGGCATGGTGCTGGTTGCGGTTTTTTCAGGCCAGGTTTTCGGGGCGCAGCAGGGAGATGCGGATCTCATATCCCTGGATCTTAAGGGGATGGACATAAGAGATGTCCTGAAGATCTTGGCGCAGAAAAGCGGCCTTAACATAGTCGCTAACAGCAATGTTAAAGGGACTGTCACGCTGTATGTAAAAGATGTAAGCGTTATGGATGCTCTTAATATAGTGGTCTCAACTAATAATTTAGCCTATGAAGAAGATGGCAGCCTCGTGAGGATTATAAACGCCAGGGATTACGAGATGATGCACGGAAAGAGGTTCAATGATAAGACCAAAACGGAAATGGTTAAACTTAACTATGCAAATGCTCAGGAGATCGGCAATGCCGTAAGCCAGATAAAAACAGATATAGGCAAGGTGATCTCAGACGATGTTTCCGGGACCATTGTCCTGATAGATAATCCTGAAAACGTGGATAAAATGAAAAATCTTATTTTGCAGATGGACGTTCCGTTAATTACCGAAGTCTTCATGCTTGATTATGCAAAGGCCGAATTATTAAAGGATAAGATAGGCGAGGTGGTTTCTAAAGGCGTAGGAAGTGTGAAGTTTGACGAGAGGACTAACAAATTGGTGGTCAAAGATACCTCTCAGAAGATAGAAGACGTAAGGCGCATAATCAATGCATTTGACGAAAAAACCAGGCAGGTTATGATAGATGCCAATATTGTGCAAGTTACGCTTTCGGATAAATACAGCTATGGAGTCGACTGGCTGGAAATCTCGAAGATAGGCGATGTAAGGCTTACGGGAGACACAAACCTCAGCACAAGCTTGTCAAGCGTGACCCCGTCAACCCTTAATATAGCCACTACAAACGGGAATAACTCGGCAATTGTAAGTTTGTTAAAAACATACGGAAAAACCAATGTTTTATCAAGGCCCAGGATTACGGTAGTAGATCGCCAGGAGGCGAAGATCTTAGTGGGCGCGAAAGAGGTGTATGTTACAAGCGAGGTTACCACTACAAGCGGGGGCACGTATCATACTACGGATCATGTACAGTTTGTAGACGTGGGTGTGAGGCTTGCGGTAATTCCGGAGATAAGCAGGACAGGCTTTGTTACGTTGAAGATAAGGCCGGAGGTCTCTAATGCCGATGCCGCGAAAACAGTTGAATTGAAAAACCCGGACGGTTCTACAAGGACCATTGTTCCTTACGTGACGACTTCCGAAGCGGAGACGTCCGTGGCGGTGAAAGACGGTACGACTATAATAATCGGCGGATTGATGAAGGATACCCTTGTGGACCACGTAGAGAGGGTGCCTTTTCTTGGGGATATACCTTTGGTAGGGAAACTTTTCTCCGCTAAAGGCAAGAGCAAAGAAAAAACAGAGCTTGTGATATTTTTAACCCCGCATATTGTCGAGGGGGATAATACTACTGAAGATGCGCGAAAATACATGGCTGACTGGGATAAAAAAGAGGAAGAAATGAAGATAGAGAAGCTAAAGGAGCCAGAAATCGATTTGTCCAAGATAACGCCTGAGAAAAAAGAGCCTGTCAAGAAAGAGGCTATAGTTAAGAAGAGCGATGCAGACTTGAAGAAAAAGGCGCCGAAACAAAAAGTTGCGGCTAAAAAAGCCGTAGCCCAGAAGAGCAAACAGCCCAGGCAGAAATGGGCGCCTATTTTAGGAGCGAAAGGCCACGAAGTTAGTGATGCGGAAAAGCCTGAGGCAGGAGATGGCCAGGAGATTTCATCTTCCAACAGGACCCCTTACGAGGAATATTGTTTTAAAATAGGGCAGGAAATCAATACTATAGCAAAGCTTGACAAGGATATTGCCGGGATAAGCGGAGATGTGGAACTTCAGTTCACGCTGGACAAGGAAGGGTTTTTAGTAAGAGGCCCCGTGGTGCTAAACAATCCCGATCTCAGGCTTGTGAGAAGTATTGTAAGGGTCATAAAAAAGGCGTCGCCGTTTGCCCGTTTTCCAAAGATATTGAAAAAATCCCAGGCGGACTTTAACGTGGTTGTAAAGTATGAATAATTCTCTTGACGTATAAGGGAGAATAATATAACCTATCTAACATGTTTAAGTATTTTAAAATAGTATTTATAATATTATCTATAGTCGCTATAACCTTGGCTATGCCTGTTTTTGCCAATCAAGTCGGGACTATCGAGGGCGGCAAGCCTTCCATGTATGCTATTATCAGCACTGAGAATAAAGACAAAAAACTTTACGCAAAAGGAGATACCCTGTTTTCCGAAAGGTTTCCCGCGGAATCTCTCAGGATAGCGGATATAAAGAAAGACAGTCTCATATTGGAAAATACAGTTTTAAAAAGCAGAGTTATTGTAAAGCCCGGGGAGCATATTCCTATAGAAGGTTCCGGGATGATTTTTGAGAAAACATCCGAAGTCAGGATACTGGAATACAGCTACAATAAGCCCGTTGAAAATATAACAAAGAATCATCCGGAAGATTTCACAATAAAGAGCCTTGAAAAGAAAAAGATAGTATTGGAAAAAAATTACAACGAATCTTTTCAGGCAAAGCAGCTTTCGGATAAAGAAAATAAGATCTTTAACAGCCCGGTAGACAAGTCTTCCGGCAAAAAGATTATAATAGCGGAACTTTTTAACAAGATAGAGTCGCGGAAAATAGGCGACTCTATATGGGTGCTGAATAAAAGCGGTAATAAATCGGCGGTAAACAATGTCGGAGCTGCCCTTACCTCCGCAATAAAGATGGTCGAGCCCGGATACAGGTTTGGAGAGGGCCCTGATTTGAGATTTAACACGGATATTGGCACTGTAGTTGTGAATAAAGAAGGTTTTCTTGTGCAGAATATCGCCGTTGCAAAACTTACGGAAAATTTTGGTATACAAAAGGGCGATATTATTAAAAGTGTAAACGGGCATCCAGTGAACAGCCTTTTCGGAATATACAGGATATACGAAGATATCGCGTCAAATGAAGCCACCAAGCTTTTGAGTATCGATATTGCCAGGGGCGGAAACAAAAAAACGCTGATATATAAGATAAGGTAGGGATTAATTTTTGCTTCATAAAAATCGGGAGGATTTTCATGGATTATTTGTTAACTGAAGAACAGGTGATGGTGCGGGATATCGCAAGGCAGATTGCCGAAGAGAAAATCAGGCCGGTTGCGGCAAAGTACGATGCGGAAGGCATCTTCCCATGGGATATAGTGAAGATAATGGCTGCAAGCGATTTGTGTGGCATATATATTGAAGAAAAATACGGCGGCACAGGCGGCGGCGCAATGGAGCTTGTGCTTGCCACGGAGGAGCTGTCCAAGGCGTGCGGGGGAATTTCTCTCGCGTTTGCGGCAACCGCGCTCGGGACGTTTCCGATTATCCTGTTTGGGACGGAAGATCAGAAACGGAAATATCTTCCAGATATAGCAAAAGGAAAAAAGCTGGCGGCATTTGCTTTAACCGAGGCAGGAGCGGGAAGCGATGCAGGGGCTATTGCCACAACCGCTGAGCTGAAAGGCGATTACTATGTTTTAAACGGCACAAAACAGTGGATCACTAACGGCGGAGAAGCAGAGGTCTATACCGTTGTCGCGTCTACAAACAGGGCTAAGGGTGCGCGCGGAGCAGCCGCGTTTATTATTGAAAAAGGTATGAAAGGTTTTGAGTTTGGGAAAAAAGAAGACAAGATGGGTATAAGGGCTTCCGCCACAAGAGAGCTCGTATTCACGGACTGCAAGATTCCGAAAGAAAACATACTGGGTAAAGAAGGGATGGGGTTTATCGTAGCGATGAAAACATTTGACCAGTCAAGGCCGGGCGTGGCCGCCCAGGCTGTTGGTATCGCGCAGGGAGCGCTTGATCTGACAGTTCAATATATGAAAGACAGGAAGCAGTTCGGAAAAAGCATATCCAGCTTTCAAGGCCTGCAATTTATGCTTGCGGATATGGCTACGGAGATAGAGGCGTCAAGGGCGTTGGTATACGCCTGCGCCCGCATGCTTGACAGCGGCAACTCAAAGGTTTCAAAAGATTCTGCCATGGCAAAGCTTTTTGCCTCAGACGTTGCGATGAAGGTGACGGTAAATTGCGTGCAGCTATTCGGCGGTTACGGATATATGAGGGATTACCCTATTGAAAAATATATGCGCGACGCAAAGATCACGCAGATATACGAAGGGACGAATCAGATACAGCGGGGCATTATCGCGAATCATCTGATAAAAGAAACCGCGGCAAAATAGATCGAGGAAAATATGAATATCATAGTATGTATAAAGCAGGTTCCGGATACGACAAACGTCAGGATAGACCCTGAGACAAATACGCTTGTGCGCTCCGGCGTCCAGAGCATTGTAAACCCGTTTGATATGTACGCCATCGAAGAGGGCGTCAGGCTTAAAGAGAAATTCGGCGGCACAGTGACTATAATAACAATGGGCCCGCCTCAGGCGGAAGAGGCCTTGCGCGAGGCGATATCTCTGGGGGCTGACGGAGCGATCCTTATATCCGACAGGGCGTTCGCAGGAAGCGATACCTGGGCTACTAGCTATACGCTTTCAAGGGCTATTCAAAAGATCGGAAAGTTTGACATTATAATCTGCGGAAAGCAGGCGATAGACGGGGATACCGCTCAGGTGGGGCCCGGGATTGCCGCGTTTTTGGATATACCTCAAATAACTTTTGTTAAGAAGATAGAAGACATAAAGGATTCTTTAATGCGCTCAGAAAGAATGACGGAAGAAGGCTATGATATCGTTGAATCGCCTTTACCGTGCCTTATTACCGTGGTAAAGGAAATCAATGAGCCGAGGCTGCCTTCGTTAAAAGGTAAATTGAGGGCGAAAAAAGCGGAGATAAAAAAACTCGAAGCAAAAGACTTGGACGCGGACCCTGATTTGTTGGGGCTTAAGGGGTCTCCTACGAAAGTCGTTAAGATATTTACGCCTTCGCCGAGAAAAGGCGGACAGATTTTAGAAGGCGAGGTAAAGGATGTCTCTGAAAAATTGGTGGAGTTGTTAAAAAGCGAGATCTGTTAAGAGAGGATATATGTCTATCAAGATTATTAATGAAAAATGCGTAGGCTGCAAATTATGCGTCAGGACCTGCCCTTTTGGCGCAATTGAGCTGGTAAATAAAAAAGCGGTCATAGACCTTCATAAATGCACATTGTGCGGGGCGTGCATAGAATCGTGCAAGTTTGACGCTATCGTGCTTACAAAGATAAACCCTACGGACATGCCGTTCCCTAAAAAATTCGATGAATATAAAGGCGTATGGGTGTTCTGTGAACAGAAAAAAGGCGTGGTGCAGAGCGTTGCGTACGAACTTCTTGGCAAAGGCAGGGAGCTTGCGGATACGCTCGGGGTTGAGTTGTGCGGAGTTTTGCTGGGCGAGAACGTAAAAGGAGAGGCGCAGAAGGTCATTCATAGAGGCGTCAATAAAGTGTACCTTGTGGATGAGGCGGCTTTAAAACATTATCAGGACGAGCCGTATTCAAAAGTGTTGATTCAGTTGATAAAAGAGCATAAGCCGGAGATAGTGCTTTGCGGCGCTTCTTCAATAGGTAGGTCATTAATATCACGGGTAGCGATAGGTATCCATGCAGGGCTTACGGCAGATTGCACAGGCCTTGATATAGATATAAAAGAAAGGCTTCTATTGCAGACCCGTCCCGCGTTTGGCGGCAATATCATGGCCACCATTATCTGCCCTAATCACAGGCCTCAAATGTCGACTGTAAGGCATAAGGTGATGAAAGAGGCGGTCGAAAATAAGCATTACAAGGGAAAGATCATAGAAAAAAGTTACGATGCCAAGATTTATTATTCAAGGACAAGGCTTCTTGATGTCGTAGAGGAGATAGAGGAGACGGTTAATCTGACGGAGGCGAATGTAATTGTTTCAGGCGGCAGAGGCATGCAGTCCCCTGAAAACTTTAAATTGATTGAAGACCTGGCGAAATCCCTCGGCGGGGCGGTAGGAGCTTCTAGGGCCGCTGTTGACAGCGGATGGAAAACTTATTCGCACCAAGTCGGCCAGACTGGAAAAACAGTCTGCCCTAAGATCTACATAGCGTGCGGCATATCCGGGCAGATCCAGCATCTTGTAGGCATGCAGTCTTCCGAAATAATCGTGGCTATAAATAAAGACCCTCACGCCCCGATATTCACCGTAGCCACTTACGGGATAGTGGGCGATTTGTTCGAGGTATTGCCGGAATTGACCAGGAGATTTAAGGAAGCATTGAAAAGGTAGAAGGCTATATGTATTTCAAATCCATAGAGATATTCGGATTCAAATCATTCGCAGACAAGACGAGGCTTGATTTTGAGCCCGGTATTACCGCCATAGTCGGCCCTAACGGCTGTGGAAAATCCAATATAGCAGATTCCATAAAATGGGTCCTAGGAGAACAATCTGCGAAGGTCCTTCGCGGCGGCAAGATGGAAGACGTTATTTTTAACGGTACCGACGGCAAAGAACCGGTAAGCTTTGCGGAGGTTTCCCTTACGCTTTCCAACCAGGACAGGATGCTTCCTATAGAATACGACGAGGTTACTGTCACCAGGCGGCTTTACCGTTCAGGGGAGAGCGAATATCTTCTGAATAAAACCCAGGTCCGGCTTAAGGATATAAACGAGCTTTTTATGGGCACCGGCATAGGCACCAGCGCTTATTCTCTTATTGAGCAGGGTAAGATAGACCAGGTTTTGAGCTCAAAGCCGGAAGAGAGGCGCGAGGTTTTCGAAGAGGCAAGCGGCATTACAAAATACAAGACAAAAAAGAAAGAGGCGTTGCGCAAGCTGGAAGATACGGAACAAAATTTATTGAGAATAAACGATATTATAATTGAAGTAAAGCGCCAGATCAATTCAATAGAGCGCCAGGCGAAAAAGGCGGAGCGCTATAAAGACCGCTATGAAGAACTGAAATCAATCGAGTTGAAACTATCCAGGATAGACCTTGAGATACTGAAAAGCAAAAGTATCAATTCCGAAGGGAATACGAACGAACTTAAGGAAAAAGAAGCGGCTCTTAACGCGGAGTTAAGCGCTTTGTCGCAGGACCTGTCATTGTTAAACAAAGACAGGTCTTCAGTGGAAAATAAAAGAGTGGAGCTCAAATCCCGGATAATAGAGCTTAACTCCGAGGTTTCAAAAGCCAGCGATAAGATTTCCATGGACAAGGAAAGGGTGGACGAGCTTACAAAGCGCAGGTTAGGTCTGGAGGATGAGATAAAAAAAGGCATGGACATTCTCATGTCTCAGGAAAAGGAGATCACGAATCTCAGGGAAAAGGTATCTGTCCTGGAAAAAGAAGATAATGCCAGGCTCAGCGGGGTCATAGAAAAGGAAAAAAGGTTCGAGGAAATATCGAAGACGATTAAGACAAGCGAAACGACGTTGTCCACTTCGAAGGCGAACAGTATAGATATTGCTTCTCACCAGGCCAAGCTAAGAAACCAAATGGCGAAGATATCAACCACTATTTCAACCCATGACGCAAGGCTCAAGAGGCTGGAATCTGAAAAATCAGCTATCTCGGGAGAAAAAGATAATTTGCGGACAAAGCTGAACGATATTCTTGTAGAAATAACAGCGGTAGAAAAAGAAGCCATCCTGCTTAAATCGAAAAGGGACGCTATCTCAGGCTCTGTATCGGCTATTCGCGCCTATATAGATTCGGTGATGGAAGAATCCAAGAAAATACATGCGGATCTGGCATCGGGTAAATCCAAATTAGAGCTTCTGGAAGAGGCAAGGCTCAGATATGAAGGCTTTTCTTCAGGCGTGAAAGCGATATTGGGAAGCTCCTCCAGGATAGAAGGCGTGAAGGATTGTCTTGCGAATCTTTTGACGGTCCGCAAAGGCTACGAGGTCGCAATAGAAACCGCAATACCGGAATATCTTCAAAGCATAGTGGTGGATACTATGGGATCCGCGGACAAAGCCATAGCGTACCTTAAAGAACATTCATACGGCAAAGCCTCGTTTATATATCCGGGATATTTTAATTCATCCGATATCTTATCGGAATCTGGCGCGAATATCAGCGATAGCCGCATTCTGGGCAAGGCGGCTGATTTTATAAATATAGAAGACTCTTATAAGAATATCCTGAGGCATATATTGAAAAACGTCTTTATAGTAAATGATCTTAATGACGCGAAGGCTCTTTTGGATAACGCCAAATCTTTTACGGGAAGCAGGTTTATTACGCTGTCGGGTGAAGTTGTAGAGAATGGGTTCATGACAGGTGGAAGCTCTAAAAAAGAAGAACTTGGCCTTGTGAACAGAGACTCCAGGATAAACGAGATACGACAGGCGATTAGTGACCTGGAAGAACGTTCTGTAAAGATTGAAGAAGAAAGGATAGCAAAAGAAAAAGAAGAAGAAGATCTGAAAGCCAAGCTTGCCTCTCTTGCGAGCGTGATCAGCGAAAAAGACATACTTTTCGCAAACGTTTCCAGCAACAGGGCCAACCTGGAGGAAAACATAAAAGGGGTAGAAGACGAAATATTACTCGTGAACCTTGAGATAGACGAGGTGAATTCCGAAATCCTGATCCTTAAACAGGAAGAAGAGTCTTCTCTCAAGACGTTGTCGCAGATAGAGATTGAAAACAAGGCTAACGAAGAAAGGGCTACTAATAGCGAGAGGCTTATACTGGAATGCGCCAAAGAAAGAGAGCGGCTTCTCGTAGAGATTGCAGAAGCGAGGACCGAGCTTGGGTCGCTTGAAAGCAAGAAGGAAGGGCTCTCCAGCACATTGAGTATATTGGAATCATCTTTACGGGACGCTAAAAATAATGTAGAGTCCAGGAAGCTGGAAATAGGCAGCTCTGTTAAAAAGGCGGAAGAGCTGGATTTGGAAATAAAAGAACTTGAAAAAAATATAGCTGTCTTGTCAGGAGAGGGTTCCGAAAAAAATAAAGAGCTGAGCGATGTGGAGAGCATGTACTCCGAGATAACAAGCAAGGCGGCGTCTTGCGAAGCTAAATTCAGAGAGATAGAAAACCAGATAAACGATATAAGATCAAATATACACTCTGTGGATTTGCAGAAGGCCGAGGTCAGTTACAGCATAGAAAACCTGACCCAGCGCATAAGGGATATTTATAAAACAGAGCTTTCGGAATTTCAACTGGAGGAGGATTGGCAGTCTTTGGACAGAGCCGTCCTGAAAAACAGCGTAGAGGAAATACACAATCAGCTGGATTCGATGGGCGCCGTGAACCTGGTAGCCATAGAAGAGAATAAAGAGCTTCAGGATAGATTTGTGTTTTTAACAAATCAGAGAGACGACTTATTGAAAGCCAAAGACACGTTGCTGAAGGCTATTGATAAGATAAATAAAACCACAAAAGATCTTTTTATAGAGACCTTTAATAGCATACAATCGGAGTTCAGGAATTTCTTTAAAATGCTTTTCAGAGGAGGAGACGGGGAGCTGATACTTCTGGACGACGCGGATGTTCTTGAATGCGGGATCGAAATAGTCGCAAGGCCTCCGGGGAAAAGGCTTCAAAACGTATCGCTTCTTTCGGGAGGTGAAAAAGCCCTTACGGCAGTCGCGCTTATATTCGCAATATTCAAGGTAAAGCCTAGCCCATTTTGCGTCCTGGACGAGATAGATGCTCCCTTGGACGAATCTAACGTTGACAGGTTTTCAAGAAGTCTGGATATGTTTACAAACACCTCGCAGTTCATCGTGATAACCCACAATAAAAAGACCATTGACAAGGCTGACGTGATGTATGGCATTACCATGCAGCAGTCCGGCGTATCAAAGGTCGTATCAGTCAAATTCTCGGATTCCAAAAAACAGGAAGAAGTGGAACAGATAACTAAAGAATAAAAAACCGCTCCCGATCGGAGATCGGGAAGCTGTGTCCCGATCTCCGATCGGGAGCGGTTCGAGATGCAGTTAAAGTAGTTATTAAACGCAGATTCTATTTTTGCCGGATCTTTTGGCTTCGTAAAGAGCCTTGTCGGTTTTGGATATAAGGTCTTCTTTTACATTGCTGTCCGAAGGGTAAGAGGCTACGCCTATACTTATAGTTATATTTTTTAGCCTGGGGCTCGTCTCAACGGCCTTTCTTATGCGCTCAGCCAGGACAAGGCCCTCTTCTTTTTTCGTCATAGGAAGTATTATCCCGAACTCTTCTCCGCCGTAACGGGCTACGATATCTATCTTTCTTGACACATCCTTGAATATCTTCGAGATTTCCCTGATAATGCTGTCGCCTGCCTGATGGCCATAGGTGTCGTTAAAGGCCTTAAAATTATCTATATCAATCATAAAAAGCGTAAAATAGGATTTTGCAAGGGCCGATTTCTTTATTTCTTCCCCCAGGAGATATTGAAAATATCCGTGATTCCATAATCCCGTGAGGGAGTCGGAATTGGAAAGCACCACGGTCTGTTCGTAGAGCCTGGAATTTTCAATCGCAAGGCCCGCCTGGTTCGCGAACATCGTTAAGATCCTGACGGCGTCCACTGTTATAGGTTTTTTATTGAACCTGTTATCCGCGAGGAGGACGCCTATCACTTTGTTCTTCGCCTTTAGCGGTACGGTTACAAATTCATCCAGGTCCAGAAGGGTTGAAAAGCTGTCCTGCGCTTTTTGTTTTGCCTCGGAAGTGTTTATTATAAAAGGCATGCCTTCCAGGGCTGTCAAGGCGATTACTCCGGAATCTTCCTTGATAAGGATCTTTATTGATTTTATCGTATCGTTAAGTTTGGATTTTTTCAGATGGTCAAACTGAGTCTCCACGCCGATCAATTCTTCAAGCCCTATTTTATTTTTTTCTATATGCGCCCAGATATTGGTGGCATCTTCCGCGCTATCAGGGCCTATGCCCATCTTGCCTTCCAGTCGGTTTTCTTTTTCATTAACAAGGAATAACATGGCCCTGTTGAAGCTCAGGCCTGTATGCGAAGTTGCCGCCGTGAGTATGACATAGAGGATTTCTTCCAGGTTAAGGGTGGTGCGCATGGCATTGCCTATATCATAAAACGTCTCCAGCTCAGTCCTGGCCTTATTCAAATCTTCCTGATAGTTTCTGTCTTTTCCATTATCCATAATATTTTAGTATACCATAATCTTGACATTCTAACAATGTTAGTTTTGTCAAGTTTATGGCGTAGGCGGGGCATAATCTTGACAAAACTAACATTGTCACAGTGTCAAGTTTTGTAAAGTTGTTGACAATAGGGCGAGGATCGGTATAATATACTCAATCTTCGGGAGAGGGTGAAATTCCCCACCGGCGGTATAGTCCGCGAGCTCTCATGAGAGGGCAGATCCGGCGCAGTTCCGGAACCGATTGTGAAAGGCTAGATGGTAGAAGATAAGCAGAGTGTTTTTGTATTGCCCGAAGATTTTGTTCGGGCGTTTTAATTATATGAACTTTATTCTCGTTCGTCGATCGGGGTTGTTCCCGATCGGCGAACGAGAACGGAATGGTCGGATGCTATGAAATTCAATACAATACCTGAGATTATCAAAGACCTGCGAAAAGGCAGGATGGTCGTTATTGTTGATGATGAAGACCGCGAAAATGAGGGCGATCTTGTCATAGCAGCTGATTTTGTCACGCCTTCCGCGATAAATTTTATTATAAAACACGCGAGAGGCCTTGTGTGCATGCCTATGGAAGGCGATAGGCTTGACGAGCTTGGGCTGCATCCGATGTATGAGGGTAACCAGGATGCGTTTAAGACTGCGTGGGCTATTTCCGTAGATGCTAAAAAAAGAACAACTACCGGGATATCTGCTCATGACCGCTCAGTTACTATAAGGGACCTTATAAATCCCAAGACAAGGCCTGATGATCTTGCGCGTCCAGGGCATGTGTTTCCTTTGCGGGCGAAATCCGGAGGGGTTTTAACCCGCGCGGGCCATACAGAGGCGTGCGTTGATCTGATGAAGCTAGGGGGATTATATCCGGCAGGGGTTATATGCGAAATAATAAATGATGACGGCACAATGGCCAGGCAGAAAGACCTGGGAAAATTTTCAAAAAAGCATAAGCTTAAGATAGGCACTATCGCGGATTTAATTAATTACAGGAGGAAAACGGAAAAATTTGTGACTTGCGTTGCCTCAAGTCAGATTCCTACGGATTACGGGATATTTAAATTGTACCTTTATGAATCAACCATTGATAAGTACCAGCATATCGCGCTTGTAAAAGGCGATGTAAAGGGAAAAAAAGATGTTTTGGTGCGAGTGCATTCAGAGTGCCTCACAGGGGATATATTCGGCTCCAGAAGATGCGATTGCGGGGAGCAGCTTCACAAGACTTTGGAGCTTATAAGGAAAAAACCCAGAGGCGTTCTTTTATATATGAGGCAGGAAGGCCGCGGCATAGGACTGGTGAACAAGGTAAAGGCGTATGCGTTGCAGGATAAGGGCCTTGATACAGTAGAGGCGAACGAGCAACTTGGCTTTAAGCCTGACCTTAGGGACTATGGCATAGGCGCTCAGATATTAGCGGATCTGGGATTAAAGACGATCCAGCTTATTACGAATAATCCGCGCAAGATAGTAGGCTTGTCCGGCTATGGCCTGGAGGTAGTAAAAAGGGTTCCTATGGAGGTGCAGCCTAACTGTGCTAACATAAGGTATCTGGAAACTAAAAAAGCAAAATTAGGGCATAAATTAAAATTAAAAAGGTCTCTCGCCGCTGGATGAGAAAACCAGGGTGGATGCGGGATCAAAATTTGCTTCGCAAAATTCGGAGGAATGTATGTACAAAATAATTCAGGGTGAGCTTGTTGCGAAAGGTAAGAAATTTGGAATCATAGCATCCAGATTCAATGATTTTATTACTAACAGGCTGCTGGAGGGGTGCGTTGACGAGCTTGTCAGGCACGGCGCAAAGGATAGCGATATGGAAGTTATCTGGGCTCCCGGCGCATTTGAAATACCGGTTCTCGCAAGCCATATGGCAAAGAGCAAAAAATACAATTCTATAATATGCCTGGGCACTATAATAAAAGGGGCTACGTCTCATTTTGATTATATTGCCAGCGAGGCGTCTAAAGGTATCGCGAATGTTTCTTTGAATACGGGCGTGCCTGTGATATTCGGAGTTATTACAGCTGATTCAATAGAACAGGCAATAGAAAGAGCCGGCACAAAACAGGGCAATAAAGGCCGTGACGCGGCTCGCTCGGCTATTGAGATGGCAAATTTAGTGGCGGAGCTTTAATATGCGCAAAAGGACACTGGCGAGGGAATGCGCTTTAAAAATTCTTTACAGGATAGAGATTTCCAGGGAGTCCGTGGATTCCAGCCTTAAAGATTTCTGGTCTGAATCAACTGAGTTTACGAATAAAGAAACCTGTGATTTTGCTGAGATCCTGGTAAAGGGTACATGCGAAAATATCAAGACAATAGACGAGGTTATTTCAAAATACGCGGATAATTGGAACATCTCAAGAATGGCTGTCATAGACAGGAATATAATGCGCATGTCCGTGTATGAGATGCTTTACAGGGAAGATATCCCGCCAAATGTTTCTATAAACGAGGCGATAGAGCTTGCCAAAAAATACGGGGATGTGGATTCCGGAAAATTTGTCAACGGGATACTTGATAAAATAAAAAAGGTAGAGCTAAAGGGCAAATGGGAAAAGTAGCCGATCTTCATGTCCATACAAATATTTCCGACAGCACCTTTTCCCCTGAAAAGGTTGTCGAATTAGCCAGGCTGAAGGGCCTGGATGCTATTGCAATAACGGATCATGATACCTGCGCCGCGATTGAGCCGGCTATAAGATTAGCAAAGGATACGGGCGTAGAGATTATTCCAGGTGTAGAATTGACTGCGGAACTCGAAGACGATGAGATACATATACTCGGGTATTTTATAGACTGGCAGAATGAAGCTTTTACAAAAAAACTTAAAGAACTTTGCAGGGTCAGGGAAGAAAGGGCAAAGGAGATTTTAAGAAAACTGAACGAACAAGGTATTGATCTAAAATATGAGGATTTGCTGGAGGTTGCAGGGCCATGCACAGGATCCATAGGAAGGCTGCATATAGCAAATCTTTTGTATAAAAAAGGAAAGGTAGCTTGTACCAAAGAGGCGTTTACAAAATATATAGGCAATGACTCTCCCGCGTATGTAAAGAAATTCAAATTATCTCCCAGGGAGGCGTCTGATATGATAAAAGCCGTAGGCGGGGTCAGCATTCTTGCTCATCCTAAAACAATCAGTACTGAAGCCAGGCCTTTGGAAGATACCGTGAAGATGCTTGTGGATGAAGGAGTGCAGGGCATAGAAGTTTATCATTCAGACCATAGTAAGTCGGAATCTTCCGGATTCAAAGAGTTAGCCGAAGAATACGGCCTGCTTATAACAGGCGGCTCTGATTGCCACGGGCTTGGGAAAAAAGAAGTGATGCTGGGCAAAGTAAAGGTTCCGTATGAATTGGTGGAAAAATTAAGAAGCGCTTCACGATTAAAATAAACTTCCCGTTCGGCGATCGGGATGAAATAATTGTCCCGATCGCCGAACGGGAATAGGTGAAACAATATGAATAAACATGAATTTTTTATGAGAAAGGTTTTGGAACTTGCTGAAAAAGGCAAGGGGACTACCAGCCCTAACCCTATGGTAGGCGCGTTGATTGTTAAGAACGGTAAGATTATAGCAAGCGCTTATCACGTCCGGCCGGGCGGGCTTCACGCAGAGGCAATTGCGCTGAAAAGAGCGGGCGAGAAGGCAAAAGGCGCAACGCTTTATGTTAATCTTGAACCATGCGCGCATTTAGGAAGGACTCCCCCGTGCTCAAAGGCTATTATAAAAAGCGGGATAAAAGAGGTTTATTGCTCAATGATAGACCCAAATCCCTTGAATAATGGAAAAGGCAAAAAAGATTTGGAGAGAAACGGCGTTAATGTCAGAGTAGGAGTTTTGAATAAAGAAGCAGAGAGGTTAAATGAAGTTTTTATAAAATATGTTACAGAGAAGATGCCTTTTGTTACGATAAAGGCCGCTGAGAGCCTGGATGGTAAAATTGCCACAAACTCGATGGACTCAAAGTGGATTACAACGGACGCTTCCAGAGATTATTCACATGCTTTGCGCAGCGGGATGGATGCCGTGCTAGTGGGCGTAAATACAATAATCAGGGATAATCCGATCCTGACTTCAAGAAAGAATAAATCTCCGATAAAGATTGTATTGGATTCAAAACTAAGAGTTCCGAAGAACTCGAATATTTTTTCAAAAAGATCTTCCGCGCTTAACATAGTGGCAATCTTGAAGAGGTCATTAAGGGATCCTCATGTATTGAAAAAAGCGGAGAGGCTTAATAAAAAAGGGATTCTTGTTATAGCCTGCCCAGGCAAAAGTTCCAGGATTGACCTTGAGTGGCTTTTAAAAGAGCTGGCGGAGCTAGAGATCAGCCGCTTATTGGTAGAAGGAGGGGGCGATACTATAGCGGGATTTTTAGAGCAGGGTTTTGCGGACAGGGTTTTATTTTTTATAGCTCCGAAAATTATAGGCGGCAGAAATGCAGTGACTTCTGTAGAAGGCAAGGGCGTAGATAAAGTGAGCCATGCCATAGAATTGAAAAACGTAAAAGTTGAGATGATAGAAGGCGATATCTTAATAAGCGGCGAACCAAAAACTTGACAAAACTTACATTGTCAGAGTGTCAAGTTTATTGGGGGAAAAAGGGGGCGGTGAGGGATGTTTACGGGGATTGTTGAAGAGATGGGAGTGGTTAAGGGTGTAAATAAGACAGGCGCGGGTGCGCTGCTTAAGATAAGATCAGAAAAGGTGTGTTCTGATACTAAGATAGGCGATAGCATCTGCGTGAATGGCTCTTGCCTGAGTGTGGTAGAGATAAGTGGAAATATCTTAAGCTTTGACGTGATACCCGAGACGCTTACAAGGACCGCTATAGCTCACCTGAAAACCAATGATTCCGTAAATCTGGAAAGAAGCATGAAAGCCGATTCCAGGATAGGTGGGCATTTTCTTACGGGCCATGTGGATTACAAAGGCACTATCGTTGATATATCCAGAAAACAGGAAAGCGTGGGGTTTAAGATATCTCTTCCAAAGGAGTATGCGGGTTTTGTGGTTGAGAAAGGCTCCGCGGGAATTGACGGCGTAAGCCTTACGGTCTCAGGCGTGGGGAAAGAAGATTTTACGGTTTATCTTATACCGCATACACTTAAAAACACCACATTTTCTATAAAGAAAAAAGGCGATTTTATAAATGTAGAGACGGACATAATAGGGAAATACGTAGCAAAGGATAAAGCTAAAGCGAGTGATTTTCAAGACATACTTAAAGAATACGGATATATATGAGGTCAGGCTATGCGCATGACATATTTTATACCGGGCGGATTTGTATCATTTCTAATAGCGTTATTTATAAGGTTATGGGCAATTGACCATGGCCATGTATTTTTGGCAAAGGTTGCTTTCATTTACATGGTAATCCTTTTGATACCACTGGCAATTGTCATATTTGCCGTACTTTTTGCTGTAATAGTTTTTCTGTTTATGCAGATATTTTTAAGGATGAAAAGATCTTAAAGGAACCTCCCTGCTTGTTTAAAAAAATACCCTGCGTTATTATCGTATTATTAATCGCGTTTTTAATAACAGGATATTTTTGCGCAAAACCAATCCTGCGTCCAATAATCAATAAGGAACTCCAGAAGATCTTTAAGGAAAGCTCCGTAGCCGACTTCAGGCTGACGAAAGATTTTATAGAATTCCAGGGCGTAAAAATCAAGGAAAGAAGTTCTTATGATGTAAAAATAGAGAAGGTAAGGATTTATTATAAACTGCGTTCAATACTTAAAAAGAAAATAGATAAAATTGAAGCGCTTGGCGCTGATCTGGATTTCAGCAAAGACGATATGAAAGTTAAAGCTGTTGCGTCGTTACAATTTGACGTATCTTCCGGCATTATAGATTACATAAAACTTAACGTTGTATCTTTTAAGACCAATTTGTTTGAAGTAAAAGGAGTATTATTAAACGCCGCGCAGGGCCGGGACACGGGGGAATTTTTTATAAAGGCCTTTAACTGTGATAAATTAAAAATAGGAGAAGTGTCCGGAAAAAGCGAACTTAAGGGCAAAATGCTGTACATAAGGCCTTTAACGGTAAGTTTTATAGGAGGAAACGTCGCTGGAGAATTTGAAGTGTCGCTTGACCAGGATATGAACTATTCTTTGAATCTGGATAGCCATGGCCTTGAGATCAAAAGGTTTGTGGATAATATGGAGCTTAATGAAAAGTTTGATATGACAGGCCGCTTGAGCGGGGAATTTTATCTTTCAGGCGCGGGCCAGGCAATAAAAGAAATAGAAGGGGATTTCCGTACAGACGCCGGAGGGGGCACTCTTATCATAAACGATAAAACCTTTTTGGAAAATGTTGCTAAACAGTCCAATCAGCCACTTGATATAATAGTGGAAAGTTTCAGGAATTACAATTATAATAAAGGGATAATTAAATTATCCGCGGAAACAGGCAATCTGGTTATGGACCTGAAGCTTGAAGGCAAATCAGGAAAGAGAAGCCTTGCGATTATTTTGCATGACTTTAACAAGGGAAAGGAGAAACCATGAAAAAGATTTTTATAGCGTCTATAATAATAGTTGCTTTTTTGGGATGCGCCAGGGTAAGGGTAGAGGCGCCTAAGGATCCGATAAAGCTGGATATATCAATGAGGCTGGATATCTACCAGCATGTTGCAAAGGATATTGATGCTATTGAGGATATAGTTTCCGGAAATGAAAATAAGCCGGCTGTTGGCAAGCAGGGGTCATGGCTGGACGTGTTTGTAAAAGACGCGTATGCCCAGGAATCAATGAGCCCGGAG
>Ga0172371_10003005_pt1 | contig 26413 bp, 10 predicted proteins | sample Lak12m_FD_114543 | JGI IMG/M metagenome (GOLD analysis project Ga0172371, IMG submission 114543) | Freshwater microbial communities from Kabuno Bay, South-Kivu, Congo - kab_022012_12m | ecosystem: Environmental > Aquatic > Freshwater > Lake | place: Democratic Republic of the Congo: South-Kivu... | reverse complement strand
TTCAACATACGCACGCCAATTCCTCCAACTGATGGAAAAACCGGACGTTGAATCGATAGATGGGCTTTCTCCGGCCATTTCAATAGATCAAAAAACAGCTCCAAGAAACCCAAGATCAACGGTCGGAACAGTCACAGAAATTTACGATTTCTTAAGACTCCTTTTTGCAAAAGTAGGCACTCCACACTGTCCAAAATGCGGAGACCCAATCCGCCGCCAATCACCGACTCAAATTGCGGAAGAAGTCGCAAACATGGAAGAAGGCGCAAAAATTTTGATCCTATCTCCAATGGTGAGAGACAAAAAAGGCCGCCATGAAAAAATATTGGAAAAAATTAAAAAAGAAGGGTTTGTCCGCGTGAGAGTTGACGGCGAAGTATACCCCGTAACGGAAAAATTTGATCTCGACGAAGACAAAAAACACTCAATTGAAATAGTCGTAGACCGCTTGGTTGTAAAAGATTTAAAAAAGCAGACAAAAAAGCTCTCATCGGGAGAAGAAATTGACCTTCCAAATCCAAATAGAACACGTCTGGCGGACTCGGTTGAAACAGCTCTAAAGCACGGAAACGGCTTAATTATCATTCAAAACAACGACACAAAAGAAGAAGTGATTTTCAGTGAACAATTCGCGTGCCCAAAATGCAACATCTCGATTCCGGAAATTTCTCCGCGCAGTTTTTCATTCAACAGTCCGCACGGAGCCTGCCCGGAATGCCACGGCTTGGGTACAAAACTCGAAATCGACCCGGAGCTTGTAATTCCAAACAAAAAATTAACTCTGGCCGAAGGAGCGGTGATGCCTTGGTCGGCGACAACTTCACATTTGACTTGGTATAACAGAATTCTCGAGGAAGTCGCAAAAAAGCACGGGTTTTCAATGAATAAACCAATCGAAAAACTTTCCGAAGAAAATATAAAAACAATTCTATACGGAGCAGGCAAAGGCGAAAAATATACGGTTTCAATCGAGAGGGGAGAGTCGGACAGCAATTTTTCAGGCGAATACCAAACAACTTTTGAAGGAGTTATTTCAAATTTGGAAAGACGCTACCTTGAAACCGATTCGGATTATATAAGAAGAAAAATCGAAGATTACATGCGAATTTTGGAATGTCCTCTCTGCAAAGGCAAAAGATTGAAACCGGAAATTTTAGCAATCACGATAAACAAAAAATCGATTATCGACACGACGGAAATGTCGGTAAAAGACGCGGTTAATTTCTTTCAAAATTTAAAGCTTTCAGAAACCGAAAAACAAATCGCGCGCCAAATCCTTCAAGAGATTATAAATAGGCTCGGATTCCTGCAAGACGTCGGTCTTTCTTATCTCACACTTAATCGCAAAGCAAACACAATTTCAGGAGGTGAAGCGCAAAGAACACGCCTCGCGACCCAAATCGGCTCAAAGCTTTCCGGTGTCATTTACGTTTTGGACGAGCCTTCAATCGGTCTTCATCAAAACGATAACGCGAAATTGATAAAAACGCTCGTTTCCCTTCGAGACATCGGCAATACGGTGATAGTTGTTGAGCACGATATAGACACAATGATGGCCGCGGATTATATCTTGGACATTGGCCCTGGCGCCGGCAAAAGAGGAGGAAGAGTCGTGGCGAAAGGCACTCCGGAAGAAATTATAAAAGATAAGAATTCAATTACAGGCGAATATCTATCAGGAGAAAAGAAAATCGAAATCCCAACCAAAAGACGCGAAGGCAACGGAAAAATTCTAAAAATCGTAAACGCAAAAGAACACAATTTGAAAAACGTAACCGTAGAATTCCCATTGGGGACATTTGTCGGTGTTACGGGCGTTTCCGGCTCGGGGAAATCAACTCTAATCAACGACATTTTAGTCAAAGCGGTAGCGGAAAAATTATACGGCTCAAAATCACAGCCGGGCAGACACGAAAAAATAGAAGGGGTTGAGCACGTGGACAAAATAATAAACATCGATCAATCTCCGATCGGCCGAACTCCGCGTTCAAATCCGGCGACGTACACAGGTGTTTTCACGGAAATTCGCGAAATATTCGCGCAAACGCCGGAAGCACGCTTAAGAGGTTACAGAAGTGGAAGATTCAGCTTTAACGTAAAAGGTGGCCGCTGCGAAGACTGTAAAGGAGACGGAATTAAAAAGATTGAAATGCACTTTTTGCCTGACATTTATGTCCCTTGCGAAACCTGCAAAGGTAAAAGATACAATTCGGAAGCTTTGGAAGTAAAATACAGGGGAGAAACAATCGCCGACGTTTTGGCAATGACCGTAGACGAGGCTTTGGGATTCTTTGCGGCTATTCCAGCCATAAAGACAAAATTAGGCGTTTTAAGCGAAGTTGGGCTGGGTTATATCTGTTTAGGCCAGTCTGCGACCACACTTTCAGGAGGTGAAGCGCAAAGAATTAAACTGGCGACGGAGCTTTCAAAGCGTTCTACGGGCAAAACTCTCTACATTTTGGATGAACCTACGGTTGGCCTCCATTTCGACGACGTAAAGAAGCTTTTGGGCGTTCTCCAGCAATTGGTGGAGAAAGGAAACACAGTTATAACAATCGAACACAATTTAGATGTAGTTAAATCAGTAGATCACGTGATTGATTTAGGTCCAAATGGCGGTGATGGGGGAGGAGAAGTAATAGCAAAAGGTACGCCGGAAGACATAACCAAGAATGCAAAATCATACACCGGTCAATGGCTAAAAAAGATACTTTAGATCGGTCAAAATACTTTCCAATAAGATCAGAACCCCCGAGCCACATCACTTTCATAAACCTGTAAACATTCAACAAAGTTTAATTAAATTTAATAAACTTTAATGTTCTTTATTAGAATTTAGTCAAATTGGATAAAATTGTGTAGAATTAAATCGACTTTACAGGAATATTGTAAAATTGTCTAAAATATGCTAAATTGCGTGCACTTAGTTGAACTTTAACAAAATTAAATTAAGTTTGCTAGAATTCGCTCGGATGTGATAGAATTAAACGGGCTTTAGTCAAATTAAGCAAAGTTTAATGGAAAAATATCTCACATCCGAACAGGTCGCTGGTTTACTTCAGGTTCATCCGTTCACGATCTTAAAATATTTAAGAAGCGGAACGCTGGAGGGAGTAAAGATTGGAAGAGTATACAGAATCAAAGAAAGCGATGTTGAAAAGTTTCTGAACCACAGCACTGTAAAAAGCGAAACTAGAATAGCAAAACCAATTAAAGAAAAACCAATCGAGAAACCAGAGCCTGAACAAGCCACCCACGAACTACACTTCCAAGACGACATCGCCGCAGAAACACCCGAATACTACAAAGTCCTGTAATAGTCCCGCGAAACGGGACACATGAGCCCAATACAAACCCTTACCTCATTCCCAATGATCATCCACTGCCTCACATGTGGCAAGTCTGTCTCAAGCAATCACCTTGCGTGTCCATACTGTAAATCGGAAATAACAGACTTATGCCTCGAGGCAAACGGAATGGAGGTAAAAGCAAAAGCGATGGATAAATTGAAAATCGGTTTTCTCCACGTTTTGGCTAGGAGGTAAAAGGTTCCTTGAAATTTCTTACGTAAAAAATATCTTTATAAAAATCTTCGTTTTATAAGCCCTAGAAAAGCCCTAAAACTCCCCACCCGGGGAGTTTTTTAGTCTCCGCATTGTCTGTTGGCCATTTTCTTTGTGCATTCGTATGTCTGCCCGATATAAACCATGCCCTCAAGAAGAGTTTTTTGGAATTCATCAAGCACTCTCAAAAATTCAATAACCGCTGCGTCGGTTGCGCCCATATACAGAGCCTCATATTTTGCCCGTAGAAGAGAAGTTTCTAGTTCTGTGTCGTATCTCTCGGCTTCGCTGGTCGAAGCTTTAAAAACGTCTTCAACGGTGGGGGATTCTCCGACACTTGGCATATATCCACCCAATTCCTTCGTAATTTGATCAATCCCTTTTTCAGGAGACAATCCGTTAATCGCTCCCTCAAAAGTGTTCCCCAAGAAATCACCGAAACTTTCAGGATTATTATCGAGCGCGGATCTTTTTATCTCCGCGGCGCCGGATCCGATGTCGTTTTGCAATGTTTCAATTCCTTCTTTGAGCCCGCCCCAATTATCGATCATCTCCTCAATTTTCGCCTTCACATCCTCCCACCCGCCGCTTTCACAAATAACATAAGACCTTTTCCTATCAGAATATTTTATTTCAATATCATTAAACAGTTTTTTAAATTCGCTCTCGCCTCCGACTTTATCGGAATATTTATCCATCATCTCGGTGAAAAGAGTGTTTCTATTGGCGAGAGAACTTTGAATTAATTTTTCTTTTGTGATTTCGTCCAAATTTTTGTACCCCAATCCGGCGGGGATAAGCCCGCGAAAACTGACAAACGAAGTTTTTACAATATGTCTGGCGTAATAAATTTCTGCGTCAGTTTTGTAGTAAGCGATTTCCAGCTTTGGGACTTTCTCTTTTTTACAATTAAGATAAGCGGTTTGAATCTGTTTTTTTATCTTATCAAGTTGCTCTTCAAGCATCAAAATATCGTGTGACTGACATTTGTTGCGTACAAAAATATCCTTAAAGGTCTCGGTGAAATTTTCGCCGAATCCGTGAAAACCGATGACTGTCTGCATGAACGCGACAAATTCCGAAGTGTAGGTTTTTACGCACGCGCCAATGCTTGTATCCTCCGTTTTCGCAAACGCGGGCATGCTCATGCTTCCCATCACAAGCAGTGAAATCCCGATAGCTATCCCTTTTTGTATTTTAAATTTATTCAACATCTTTTTTACCTAATATTTCAGGGCAAATTTCTGTGGAAATTTTCTTGAATGAATCAGTGAAATTTTTGAAATAATTTGTCATCTGTCCGACTTCACGCATTATTGCTTGCGAATAAGCCACCGTATCTTCACCAGCGGCTCCGGCCTCATACTGTTCCACGGAATTAGCCTGTTGTCTCGCAATGCTTTGCTCAATGTTTTCGATATCAGCAATCAATTGCTCCATCGTTTGGTCGGGTGAAGCGTTTGAATACGCCTGCTCGGTAGCGACTTTTGTTAAACTCTCGGGCAGTTTCAACGAATCACCGGTAGCAACGGGATTTGTTCTCTGCACAAATTTATTCCACTCTTTGACAATGCTTTTCCCATATATGGCGTCATCCTGCGGGGGAGTTTGCAAGGGAGCCCAAATCAAGAATAAATTGATGTCAATGAGAGGAAGCTCTCCCATCGACTGCTTGCATTTCGAAGATTCCATATAATTTCCGGTAACTTTATTCGGAATCAAAGAATGTGACAAAGTTTTTTGCATTGCGGCGAGGATTTTCTCCAATTCACAGCTTATACAATTATCAACGGGGATGTACGAAGAATAAGTTTCACATTTGATTTTATTTTCAAGGCAGACATACCACTGCATAGCCGCTAAATTCTCTCCTTCATCGGTGGTAGCTTCCTCGGATCCATAAAGAGCGGACCAAAGTTCCCCGTCGCAGTTTAATTTTTTGTACCACGACTCGGGCTCGGGGGTTTTTAATTTTTCTGAAAGAGGCTTTTTAGCTTCCTCTTCAGCAACAGCGGGCTCGCTCTGCGAGGCCGCTGGTTTTTCTTCCCCCTCTTTTTCAACCTCCTCTTTAGCTTTTTCCTGTGCCGCAATCTTCTCAATTTTTTCTTTGTAATCATTCAAAGCGGTCTCAATAGGAGTTTTTTCTTTTGGACAAACATCTTCTTCAACAACCGCAACTAAGCTTTCAGGCATTCCGGCGCTAGCCGGAGCTGAGCCCGCAGCTTCTGCAGTCCCCGTCTCCGCACTCGTTTCCGGCGCAAGCTCCAGCGCATAATACGCCTCGGTAATAGCTGGATAAGACTCTTCCTCCTCCAAGTAATAAGAAGTCGTATCTTCAGATTTCTTTTTATAATTAAAATCCATATTAAGAGGTCCTCCAAGAGTCGATCCGGTATTGTCAGCAAAAAGAATATTTTCAATAACTGTTAAATCGTAGACCAAATCAAATCCCGAATCCAAAACATCACCGTTTGCGAAAACTTCGGAATTACCGCTATCCAAAAGCATCTCCTGCTCGAGAGTAAACAACTCATAAGTCTCAATAAAATCTTTCTGCAATTTTTCAGCCATTTTCCAGAGATCTTCCTGCGTCATTGTTTGTTTAAATTTTCCTGCATTCAAAAGAGGCTGTAGCGAACCGTTTTTCACGGCGGCTGCTTCGCTGACGGTCAGTCCGTATTTTCGCGCGACATCTTTCAAAGCGGCGTCCTCGGTATCAACCAATAAAAATTGATAAATCATTTGATACAAATTTTCATAAGTGGCGGATCCGAAAACATCGTCATAACCAACACGATCATGTTTGCTGTAGTAGTCCCCGCCGATATCTTCGACTTTTTCCGCACTCACGGTGAATAGAGGTCTAACAAAGACAAGGCCTGCAAAAGCCAAAATTCCAATTAAAACTCCCAAAATGATATCCTTGTTTTTTTGCATAATTATTTGCAGGATTTACTGGTGGCGTCTATAAACTCATCAGGAAAATCCATGGTTTTCTTAGTTACGTCCTCAAGCATGTCTCTGTATTTATATAAAAGAGAAATTAAATCCTCGTATTTTTTGTGCATGGGGTAAGCGAGGCGGAATTCGTTATAAGCGGCTATGGTCATGTCCATGACTTTTTCAGCTTCTACGCGCTCCGCGTCGATGGCATTGTCAATAGAAGCGGCCATGGAAAAAGTGTCTCCCAATGTTGCAAAAGGATCGCCCATACCGGGGTACTGCATGGAAACATCTCTGTTTATGCTCAAAATCGGAGAGGTGACATCATCAAGAGTATTCATATACGCGGTAAAAATATCCACAGCCTCCATTGCGACACAATAAGTGCTGACATTCTCTTCATAACATTTTCCGTCGGGAGGAGGAATTTGGTCGGGGCTGGAGAGTTCCGTCTCCAAAAACAATTCTATTTTGTCATTAAAATAGTCGTTCATCGTGTCATGGTACTCGTTCTTTACAGGATAAAATCCCCAACCCGGCGCTTCAAAAGAATATTCATCAGCGGCAAAAATAGTATACCCCCCATACAAAACAAAAAGGGTTAAAATTGAGAATATAAGAGTTCTAAATGTTTTTTTAACAATGTTCATTATTTCTTTTTATTGCAGTCTTTTAAGAACCCCGGCAGTTTTTCTTTAAAATTCGTAAAAGCGCCGAGAATCTTTGATATAAGCATATTCATAGAGTCCAATTTGGTGTTTATCGCCTGGTATTTTTCCAGCAAAATCGTTTGTTGTTTTATTCTGCTCACGGTAGCGGAGTGTTTAATTAACATGCCTTTGGCCTCGAGAATTTTTTGATCAGCGTACCTCAAACACGAATCCAGGGATTTTAATTGCTGTTCGGTTGTCGTCTCTCCGAGTTGATATTTTGCAAGCTCGTTATAAATGGAGTCTTTATAAGCTTTGTATGCATCAACAGCGCCATCAATCAACGAAGTATTGTTATCCTTGCTTTGAAAATGCATGTCCAAAAAAGTGGCGAATTCAAGAGTTCTCAACTCAACGAACACGGGCAGGTTTGTGACACAGGTCTCCAGAGAATAGCTTGGCGCGGCAAAAGTGCCGGCTGGAAAAATACCGCTTAAACAAGCCATGATTGCGAAGGTCGTTAATAATTTAGTTAACTTTTTCCTCATTACTTTTTTGATAAATTTTAGTTTCTTCTTTATTTACGATTATCGTATACAAAACATCTCCTTTTCTCAAATCGGCTTTGTATTCGATGGTGTAAGGACATGGGCACGCATCGCACTCGGGCGGAACAAAATAAATTCCAGCCTCTGTTTCAAAAATCTGTCCAGCGGCCTTTTCAACCCCTTCCTGCCCGGCCAAATAATCGTCTTTCTTTTCATTTGGATCGGTTTGATTGGCCACTTCGTCTCCGTCATAAACACCGCCTCCGTCAGTATCAGGATTATTCGGATCCGTTTTATAAACTTTTATTTCTTCAACGTCAGTAAGGCCGTCACCGTCACTGTCGGTTTGGTCATCGCTTTTATTCAAAGGATTCGTGCCGTAAGAAACTTCTTCTCCGTCGCCGACACCGCCGCCATCCGTGTCAAATTTATTTGGATCCGTGCCGTAATAACACTCATCTTTATTTTTTAAACCATCCTTGTCAGGGTCGGCGGATGGATCATCAATTCCATTTTTTTCCTCGCAGTAATCGGTCATTCCATCGGCATCTTTATCAATTTCAAGACAATTAAACGCATTTAACACGCGGAACGCGAGCTCAAGAGCCTTCCCGCGGGTGAGAGGTTCATTTGGCATAGCAGCTTCATCAGCAGTCACTATGAATTCGCTTTTCAAAGTAACGCCGGGAACGGCAAACGGCGCTAAGTTCTGAGCGGTCGACAATACTGGCATATACCATACGGCGCCTTCAGGCGCCGGCTCCCCCGAGCCCGCAGCCTTTACATCATCAATTTTAACAATTCCTATCATATCCATTCCATTCAATATAACTTGTACGGCCTCAGCCAAACTCAATGTGGAATCAGGCTTAAACGGGTTCATTCCACTCGCATCGGCCTCGCCGCCATAACCATGAATCAACCCAAGAAGGCCGGCCTCTTTCACGTATGGATAATAGGACGGCAGACCGGAAGAGGAATAAGGAATGTCATTAAAAATGGAAGGATCTTTGTACGCCTCCGCCCTCGGCACAATGCAAAGCATTTTCGAAAGCAAAATAACGAAATCCGCGCGCGAAATAGGCTTAAGAGGATCAAATTTTTCATCGCCATCTATCACGCCTTGATGATAAAGATTTATCGCGTAATCATACAAGTCTCCGCTCAAATCACTGAACACGGGAGCAGAAGGATTCAACGGACTTCCGGTATAAGGGTTCAATTCTTTCTCTTCATACAAGTATTGAGGGGTTACACCGTTCGGGAATTTATTAGGCACATCTTTCGGCCCGACTATCTGCACGCCATCAAAAATTCCTTTTGTGGAAACATAAACTTCCGCGACTTTCTTCCCTTCAAATTTCAACTCGTAAACAAACGGATCAAATTTATATTGGTTATCTTTTTTATTTAAAGACATGCGGTCGTCAAGCAACAAGATATTGCCGGAGGTATCTATTGCAACCATATGCTTCTTCTCATTTTTGTAATACAAATAAGTCCCGTTTGGATAATTAGGATCGTTTGCTGGATATTTCTTAAATTCGAACATGGCCGCCAAGCCGGCGTTTTGAGCCCCTGAGCCCGTACTCACATGTACTCCACTCAGCCCCTCAACCGACGCACTTGTGAACTCAAACCCATCATTATGGATCTTAACTTCAACATTCCCTTTCGAAACGAAATAAATTGTGCCGATAACTTTTTTCTCAGGACTCAATAGCTCTATATTCGTGCCTTTCGCTGGCGGTTGAGCGGAATTAATCTCATAAGAATAGCCTTGTTTAACCCAGAAATTGCCGGTGACGGGATCTACCTCGGCGACAACGGTGCCGGAAGCGTCAATAACCAAAATCATATCATCCAAATTTGTGTCTTCAATTAAATAACTTCCGTTATTCAAAGTTTTGTATTGTCCGTTTTCGTCCGCCGATTTGGTGACGATTTTTTTTGTGCCCAAAACCAATTTTAACTTCCCGTCCTCAACGCGCGGAATATATCTCTTTCTCATCAAAGACAGCGGCATGTCGGAAGTTTTAGGATCGGTATTCCCGCTTATGGTAGGAGTTTCCATACTAACGGAATCCAAAGTCAATTTTGGAACGTAAACATTAATATCAACAACTTGAGTGGATGAATTTCCTGCCTCATCCACGAGTGTAACCGCGATTTTTTGAATGCCTTCTTCATCAAAAGGTCCGATATTGAATTTCGGATTATCTTTGTCATTCGAAGTGTTCCCATCGCCATCCAGCCCGTCAACAGAGTTATTCAAATCGCTCCAAAGGTCAGGGTCATTTAGAGGATTTCCATCACCGTCAGAGTCCTCGTTTATATTTAAATCAATATAATACTCTTTTATGTTGCCCGATGGATCGAATGAAGACGAAACATCTATCTCAAGAACTTTTGTCGCGGCAACGCTCATATTACTCGGGACGGCTGGCAGGGGGGCGTCGTTGTCTCCACAGACTTGCGGGGACAGAGGGGTTTGAGTCGAAACAAAACTCCTTTCCCCAGTAGAAGAAATTTCATAAATAACGCCATAATAATTTCCATCAGGAAGTTTCAAAGCCAAATGGGGAGACTCCATATTTTCAAGTTTCAGCATTTCAAAAGTTTCATTTTCATTCAAAGAAATTTTTGCTCCATTATTGAAGTTAAGACTTGCGCTCCCGGTTTTCCCCGTAATGATTTTATCGCCCATAACGAAAATCATGTTCTTGGTCAAAGGCTGTGAAACCTTTTCGCCGGTCTTTTTCGCGACTTCAACGGACCCGCCGATAACACTGGCTTTTGCGTTTTTTATACCATTGGAAACTACATGAAAGTCCCCCTTCTTCAACGTAACGACGCTATCAAAGTAAACAGAGGAATCATCCAGCGCGTAGATGACATCTCCCACGGAAATAGGGAATGACGCGGAGCCTCCATAGATACCTCTCTCAGTCGATTCCAAAGAATCTGCGCCGCCGTTTGTGCTTGTCACAAGCCCAAAAACATCATCCGGTTTATTCGCGATAAGGTATCTGTAAACATTGCTGTAAAGATTCTTATCAATATCCAGCAGAGACTGAAACACAGCCAATTCGTACCCGGCCGCATCGCCGTTTTTCAAAGGGGTGAATACGACATTAATCGAATTCGGTTTTTCGGAATTTGAGCCAAGTCCTTGCACGGAAGACAATCCGCGATTGGAGTGCTTGCTCAAAGGAACGGGAGCTTCAATGACCGGAGAATACGGCGCGGAAGAACTGTTTTTCTTATAATTTTTCTTCAAATAAAGATCGCCGCCGAGAGAGAATAACAAATCTTCATCTCCATCGTTTTCAACATCCGTATAAGCCAAGCTGGCGTCATCGCCAAGCTCGTCGGTATAACCCAAAATATTCTCCGTGGTTTTCGTCTTTGCGACATATACATGTAATCCCTCGGGGATAACCTTCGAAGTTGAAGGTATATTCTCACTATTGCCCAAATCAATTCCATATTCACTCGCGTCCGCAAGCAAAAGAGGGAACGAAGAAACGCTTTTATACGAATTTTTAAGAGCCCTTTCCTCAACATCGTAAGAGGCGGATTCATCGGTCGCGGCAATCAAATTTAAATTCCAATCAGCCCCGGAAACAGCAACCGCAAACTCATCCAAGTTATCAATTTCGCTCAATAATCCATTTGAACTTTCAACCCCTTCAACATACGAAACCAAAGAATTTCTAAGCTCGGCTATATCGGCGAAATAATGATTTTCCAAAAGTTCAGGATCGAATTTCGCCTCTCCGATTTCAGTATTTTCATCAGGAACAAAGTATGAAGAATCTGCGGCAAAGTACAAAGCGGAACTCTCTTCTTTTAATTTTTCTTTGATCTTATCCGCGTCAATTTCCAAATCGGAACCGATGCCAAGCTGTTCTTTCATTTCCGGAGTGAGATCGAGATTTATACCGGTGTTGATATTGGTGTAATCATTGATTCTTCTCACCCATTCCTCAACTTCTTTATTCATGGCGTCGGTGGCTTTCTTGACGGCGGTGTAAACCGCGCGTGTATCAACACCAAACTTTGTTTTTAAATTTATTTGAAATTCACTTGGCGCGTCATAAGAAATTTCAGGGAACTGTATTCCAAGAGAAAGAGTGATCGGCAAAATCGGTTTGACGCCGGGCTGTGTCAGCTCCTCGATTTCGGATTTTATATCTAAGATTTCGGATTTCATATCTGAAGTCTCGTTAAACAGGAACAGTCCCTGCTTTATCAAACACAGAATTTTAAGAATTAATTTTAATGAGAGAGTAAGTTCAAACACGGGTTTGGACAGAGATGGGATTTTTGGAGGACGCGGCAAATCAGGCAAATCCGGGAGGGGGAGAGGAGGCAAGTCCGGCAGATCGATTTCAAATGACTCGGGGAGCCACTTTGGCAAATCAAAATTGGGGATGAGCCCGTCCAAATCAACATTGATGTCAGGAAGAGAAGAGGGGAATTTAATGGTCGGCAGATCGGGAAGCTGTATAGGCTGTGGTTTAAACACAATATCGGGCCACAAAATCTCAACTCCCAACTGCATCTTTGAAAGATCAAAAATTATATTTGGCCATTTCGGAATCGGAATAACGGGGAGATCGGGAAGCGCGCTGGCAAAAATATCCAACAAAACGCCTATTTCCCCATATCTCTCATTCTTGCATTGATCGCAGCTTGCCTGATAATCGATGTTCAAATTAAACAACGCTTTCCACGCTTTAAACTGATTTATAATTTCCGCGGTGGCGGTCATCCAGGATTTTACAATATGGCTCTGACGCTTGATATACCCGCCGACAAGCTCGGTTATGGAATCCAAATAACAGATGATTTGCTGCGCGTATTTTGTCTCAGCGGTTCTTAATTGAAAAATTTGTTTGGGCAAATCTTTATACGTTTCAAGGGTATCCAAAATCTTCTGTATATTTGAAATCAATACGGTAATTTTCAAGCCGAATTTTTCACACACAGTCTTACTCGCGGAGTCCTTATCGCAAGTCCAAAATTGCTTCGTGCGTTCCCATTCCTCTTCAATATTTGTAATCATCAACTCTCCTTGTCTTTGATATTTTGTAATTTGATCGCCGTTTATCATCGGAATTTTTATAACAACCTCTTGTCCCTTAACTTGTATCAAGGGGATCTGGCTCAAGATTTTCAAGAAATCAAAAACATTCGAAAGCTTCATGTCGCCGAATTTCTTTATCGCTTCTTTTGATTGTTTAAACAATGAGCCGAAATCGGGAAGAATTACATAAAGATCAGGCAGATCCAAAAGCTTACTGAAAATTTCATCAGTTTGATTGTCGAACCAGTCGGTAATTACACTGGGGAACCCGGGGACGCGAATATTAATGGAATCTTTAAACGTCATCTTTGATTTTTCGCTCCCCATGCTTCCGCTGTGACCGATTCCATCCGTGGGGCTGGAACCTTCACCATTTGAAAGCATTATGGCATTACCGTCCGCGACAAAGTTATTAACGGAATTTGTAAACTTCGTTGCTTTCGCCAAAAGATTATCGATGAAATCTTCAACCGCTTCGCAGATTTTTTTCATGAAATCCATCTTGCTGACGGGGATTGCTCCGACAAAACACATCGCGGGATAAGTCCCAGGGCATATCGCCATTCCAAGCCCGGTTGTGAGAGTGGGAGATAGATAAAAACGAAAAACGGAATTGCCGGTGGAAGGATAAAAGGCGCTGACATAAGGAGGATTCGGCAAAATCGCCAAAGCCGCGAACCCCGGAGCACCCTTATAAGGGGTCAAAAACGAATAATTATAAGGGATCGGCAGACACGGTTGCCCGTTGCACCTCAACCCGTTTATAAAATTCCCCATTCCTTCAACAGCGGCCGCGACGGTACTGGAAATATTGCTAATAACGCCAATAACAGAATCCATGCTGTCCGGCACTCCATCAAAATCGCTGTCCTCGGATATGCCGGCCATAAGCTTCTTCACGGAAGCGGGTGGCTGTGGGGGAACTGGTATATCATAAGAGTCATCATCGCACTCGGTGTCCGTATGGTGGTCGCATTCATCCGGGATAACGGGATCTTGTTTATAATCCGGATAAACACTCAAATCGGTATTGCTTAAATCTTGCAATACAGGATTCACAGGCGCAGGCTCGGGTTCCGGAATTGACAATTTTTTCTGATAAATAACGTGCCCGTCTTTATCCAAACCGTTTGAATAAAAATAATTTAATTGGACGGAATCAGCTTTATCCGGCTTCACCAAAATATCCAAATAATCATCGTCATACTCAGTGTCCGCCTCATAAAATCCAAGATTCACGGACGCGGTCGGGGTGGCATTAACAATCGCTTCATAAGTAATGTTTCTTGTTCCGCTCGCAGGAATAGAAACCCCGGTTATAACACGTCCTCTCAAAGCCAAATCCGCAGTTTTCCAAACAAGATTGTCGGGACAATTCGCGTCAATACATTTGACGCTCGACTCGATAATTGTTTGCGCGGAAGGAGTGATGTCGGAAATTATAAGATTTTTAATCGCCGAACCGCTGTTATTTTTTAACGTAACGGTGTATTTCAAAGTATCCCCGATTGTTAAAGGCGCTCCATTTGTATCAGAAACAGATTTAACAGAGCCGGTTTTTAATTTTGAATCATATTTCGTGAGAACAAAGTTTTTTATAGCGGAAGGTCCGTCAGTTGCCTTCACTGTCATCTTAACAATCAAACTATTGTCTAAAGGCTCAGCCATTCCATCATAATTCACCAAAACATCATCAATAAGCTCGTTGCTGTCAACGCTCAGCCCAAAATTCCCAAGCATCATCCCGTTTGGATCCAATTCCCCTTTATTGTTCCAAAACACATACACATAGCCCGAACTATCAAGAATAACCGCGTCATCAAGCCCATCATTATTCAAATCGGCAGTCTGTATCTCCGCGATTTTATCGTCCTTTTTTAATATGTTTAATTCCAATTTTTTTCGTTCAAAATTTCCGTTGGTGTTTTTATAAAGATACAGGCATCTTTCACCCTTTATACAACTTTCTTCCGTGCCAATTATCAAATCGTCATAACTGTCGCCGTTGATATCCAATGCGTTAATACTCATTATGCCGTTCACGATACTCAACAAATACCCGCGATCTGTAAATCTTTGGTTGCTGTTTTCGTTTTGCAGAAGCCTCAAATGACCGTCCTCGGACAAAAGTAAAACATCTTTTAACCCATCGGCGTTATAGTCAAAAGGAATTATTTTTTTAATTTTCGAATCACCGATGAACAAAGCTTGTCCGATGTCTTTTGTGAACCCGGACTGTTGAACCAAATCTTTTTCGGCGTTTTCAATTTTGATGGTCGGATCACCAAGTAAAATTCCGGAATCGGACGCATAAGGGATATTGGCCTCGCCGGCGGTGTTTCCGGCGGCAAACAATAAAACGTTTTTATTCCCGCTCTGCATCCCGATTCCTTCATTGTCGGCGGCGCTCTCTATAGACGTATAGCCAAACCCCGGCTTGCTCATTTGAGAAAGTTCGGACTCGGTATCAATAATATAAGCCCCTTTCAAAAACTCTGTTGAATATTTTGAATAGCCGCTTTGCGTCGCGTATTTAGTGCCTTCTTTCGAAAGTTTTAAGTAAACTCCGGGAAGGAATGTCGTGGATTTATTTGTTGCAGGCAGGGCAATAACGCCGCTGTCAGAATCTTGTTTGTACACGATCTGTCCGACCAAAATCCCTCTCCATCCAATTAAGAAAGAAAAATAAGACCTGTCCTCGCTCGAATCCTTGCCGGGCACTTGTAAAATAATATCTTTATTAGCGATGCTGACCCTCCCGTATCGATCAATCGAAGCAAGTATCTCTTCTTTGTTTTTTATAAAAATTTTCTTTCCGTCTTCACTATATTCAAATTTTAGAGGCACGTTTTCATCAGACAACTTTCTTGTAAAGATCCCCTCATTTCCCAAAGTAGAAGTAGGATCCTCTACCAACTCCAACTCCAACCCGTCCTTTGGCACAAAGAAAGCTCTGCCAAGTTCATCGCCACTAATTTGGTCTGTGAATTTCACACGCATAAAACCAAAAGAGTCATCGGAATTCACAACTTCAGCTACGACATTTTCATCAAGAACATCAATCTGCCCGTACCCGTCAACAAACACGGATTGCTTTTTCCCATCCGCGGAAGCAGTCAAAGAAAGCAAAGCCTGTGTCTGCCCATTATATAGTAATGAAGAAGCCAAATCATCTTTCCCGAAATCCGAGAATGCGGCGCCAAGCAGGTTTATATACAAAGCCTTTGGCATCAATTTTTCAAAATTATCCGAGAAATAATTTGAAATTCGTTTTTTTATATCAAGACTCAAAGTCCCGGATTTCAACCCCTTGGACTCAACAACCAGATTAGCTTTCCCGGATTTATCGACAGCTTTCACGGTGATATAACCGTACCCGTTCACGGCGTAAGCGGAAGTTTCTCCGTCAAACACAACCATTTTTTTTGTAGCATCGGAAGCGGAAAAAGTAATCGATGCAGAGCTTAAATAAGCCACGTTATCGTATTGGTCGAGCAAAGTCGCCTTTAATTTTGTGCCGACTCCGGAGTTCGTAAAAATGGCGTTTTCATCGCTTGTAAGCGCCATTTTAACCGGTGTGCCGGGCAGAGTCGTGATATTCACGGAATTCTTCGCGAAGCCCGGAGCCTCAACGGAAACATTCAAAGTTCCTGATTTCGTAGTGGAAGCAAGAGTGGCGCCGGACTCACCTTTTTTCATGGATAATGAGGGGACTTCATCGAATTTCCCAAGAGAAGAATCGTTTATCGTCCATTTCACGGATCCCTCGTATCCCGAAATAACTTCCCCGTTTGTTTTCGTTAATTTCGCAGTAATTTTTGTAGAGGAAACACCGTCCGCATTTATTTCCAACTTTTCCGGAATTATTTGCAAATTAGCCTCAGAAATAATTGAGAATTTTTTTGAAGCGCCAATAGCTCCATCAAAATCCACGTCCTCTTTTGTGTAAGTAGATTCGGTCAATTGTCCTTCAATCTCATCAGTCAAAAGAACCGCATACACATTTGCTTCCCCGGTTTTCTCTTTTGAATACAAATCCAGCTCGGCGACCCCTTCATTGATGATCATTTCAACCCCGGGAACAAGTTTTACCAAATCCTTTGACTCATCAAGCTTCGCGTCGCCAAAAACAAACACAGCCAATTGCTCAAAAGAAGTCGAAAGCAAATTATTATATTGATCGTAAATTTTTAATTTCAAATGAGCTTTTGACTCGCCATTCGCGACCAAAGTGTCTGTGTTCGAAAGGATCTGCACTTTCGCTGCATCAGAAGGAACAACGGCGATTTCTTTTTCCGCGGGAGCGTAATAAACGCCCTTCGGAGTCGAAGCCTTGATCTTCACAAGCCCTGCGAGAGTTGTGGGTTTAATTTTAACTTCCGCTACACCGTTAACGGCTTTTGAAACATTCCCTCCGACAAATTCCACGCTCCCCTCTCCATCGGAAATTTCAAACAAAACATCAGCGGTGGAATAGGAGTCCAAATTGTCATTCGCGATCATCTTCGCGCTCAGAGTAATCACGTCTTGAGAACCGGCGGTAAGAGTTCCTGCGGTGGAAATCAAATCAATTTTTTTCGCGGTGGAAACTATCCCAAGTGGCTCGCTGATTTTTTCATAGCCATCCATTTTCGCCTTAACGGTCACTTTAACAGTGCCGGGATTTTTGGTTGTGAACAATTTGTAAATCGCCTTGCCGCCGACAAGATTTTTTTCTTTGTCAGCGTCGCGCAGGACAAAAGCGGGATTCAAATTATCTTGAGAAATAATAATTTCAAGCGACGGCTCCGCGCTTCCGGTGTAAATACCTCCATCTTCATTCAGACCGACTACGCGAACCTCAACGTAATCCGCGCCGTCGCTAAACGCTCCATCCTTCGACGGTGAAGCTTCCACGGAATCCAAAACTTGACTGTCACACTTTGCATCGCCTTCCCCGGCAAAACACATTTCCCCGCATGCGGACTTTGTCCCGATTTTCATATTTTTAAACTCCTCAAAAGTCTTTGGGATTTCCTTTGTAAAGAAGTCCACCAAATTCACAAAAGGGGAGTCTTCTTCATCGGCACCCTTTTTATATCCCGTCTCAGGATCCACGTCCGACCCGACAAGCTCTTCATAACTCGCGTAAGGATTAAAAGCCGCGTCGTTCTCAGCCAAAGATTCACGATTAAATCCCATGTCGACATAATCGCTCCCGTCCCCGGACCCGCCGTCAAAAACCAAATACGCGGTCTCGTACCCAAGGCCGCCATCATCGCCGACATTCAAATAATATTGAAGAATATATTCATGCTTGTCATCAATAGAAAGTCCGTTCCATTTCAAAGCGTCCGTCAAAATTTTTCCATCCGCATTCGTCATATAACTCAAATAATTTTTCTTCGCGTAAGCTTCTCCGTTGGAATTCACGGTAACATCCAAAAGCTGTTTTTTAATCCACTCCTTTATAGAACCGTTTTCTTTTGGCAGTTTGGCCGAACCGGGGATTTTTAAAATCTGCCCGGCAAAAACATCAATAATATCCGCCGCGAACTGCGCAGAAGAAGTTTTAAACAAACTTGGATAAACAAGTTTCTGCGTATTCCCGCTTGAATCCATAAACGCGACATATCTCGGATCATCGGTGGGCAGACTGAGCGAATAGCCGGCCTCGCTTTGTTTTGCGATTGTATAATTTGTCGGCTCATTATGAATAATCAAACTCGAAATTTTCTTAAACTCATGCGGCCTGACTTTCAAAATCACATCTTTCTCGGGATCAAAAGCCCCGTCACCGGAAAGATCCGCGACCATCGGATACCAATACTCTCCGCTTGGCACGGCGGATCCATTGTAAACGGGATTTTTCCATTTATATCTTTTTCCAAGCAAAAATCTCCCGACTTGGTAAATATTATCCGGGTCAATGCCATACATCGGATTAGCTTCTTTAATATCAAGTTTAAAAGAATCAATCGTCCCATCCTCATCCTTGTCCACAGGATCATAATCAATAATCCCATTCCCATCATTATCAACCCCGTCATACAACCCAAAATGCTTCGCGAAATACCCGAGCGTATAATCATTATCAACTATAAACTGATTAGAACTATCGAACACCGGAACATTTATTCCACCTCCGCCATAAGGTGAATTTTGATTTTTTTTGCCCTCACTGCTGTTGGCATAAGCCGTCATCATCGCAACGGTCCAATGATACAGATCGTTGCTCGGCCAACTGGTTGTATCCCCAAAAAGGGAAGACGGGAGAAAGTTGAAACACGCGTCCAGATAAACATCATCAACTTCGGAAAAATCACGACCCTCGGGCAGACCAAACATTTCTTTATGAGTCTGATAATTGACTTTGTTAGTTTCTTGATCAACCTCGATTACTTTTTTCCCAATGGGGAATTGATGAGAGTAAACAACATTGTAATAATTCTCTTCTTTGCCGCCTTTGGCGTATACAAAAGTTCCATTTTGATTTTTAAACAAAACCCCACTGCTGGAAAAAGCGTATGGCGCGTAACTCCCCGCGGGATCAAGTATGGGATAAGTCGCCATCAATGAAAAACACCTGTCATCATGCAAAACCCCGGAAGTAAAATAGCATCCGTTTAATTGATTATTCTCGTAAACATAATCGCTTTTTTCAAGTGTTGAAAAAGGGGAAAGCTCTTTATAAAGAACGTTAGCGGTCTTCACTTTTTTCTCGCTTGCGTCATAATATCCAACGGCTAAATAACTTTTATCATTCCAATAAATATTGTCCGTGTCGCTTCCGCCCTGCTTCTTCCCACCAACCGTTTGAGCAAAATCGTTTACGGTATTTTTTATATCAGCCTCGTATCTCACCAAAACGGTGGCTTCCTCTTTTTCTTGCTCAAAAGAAAGAGTGGGCTTGCACAAGCCCTTTTTTAAAACAGAGTCTTTGTCGGAAGGAACGCACAAAGGATCATAAGGGTTCTTTTTGCAGACCTCGCATTCGGACAAAGGACTGCTCGTAAGAAAATCTCCTTTGCCGGCGTCAATAAAATAAACCGGAGCGATACTCAAAATTATATCACCGGCTCCAACCCCCAAACTCTTAAGCCTACTTCCATTATAAAATGCGGGTAGGCCGTAATAAGAGTTATCCTGTATCACGAATCCGTGGTCGAACTTCCCGTCCATCAAAGCCGACGCCTCATCCGGGGGGAGCGCAAAACCGTTAATCCCCAGATTATACGGCTGTGAAGCAGAGGTGACATTATCGGTTCTGATGGATCTGGTCAAAACGGAAATATCTTCGCTTTGGGGATCATACGCGCTTCCAAGATATGGGTAGCACTGTTTTGGCGTACTCAAAAAATCACTGGAAATACCGTTTATATAAAGTTTCCCATCTTTAAAATAAGAATTTTTAAAGACAAGCACACTGTCTTCCTCAAGTTTTTGAGAAATGGTAGGCCCGCTTTCATCAACATAAGGCGGATAAAAAATAGAACCAAGCATTTTAGCGGTAATTTCAAATGGATCACCGCCTTTGCTCCCCCAGACCTCCGTTTGATCAATTATCGAAAGATCCTCCGCCAGCATTCCGACGATTTCATTTATTTTGTCTTCCAAGGCCCCGCTCGCGTTTTTTAAATACTCCTGAGTAAAAGTGTCTTTAACGGAAATAAGTGAAGGAACGGTATCCAACTCGAACTTCTCGGGATCATATCTCCCGGTGTGCAAAGCCAAATCATTCGCCAACGAAAGATATTTTGAAACAACATTAACATAAGGCCTGCTGTAGTTCGCGATTATATCTTTCGCGTAGAGGTCGGGCAAATTTTCAAAAGAGCTCGTACTGCCCGCATTTGCAAAAGCGGAATTCATTGATTCATCAACCGAAGAACTCAGGTCATCCATCGTGCTGGAGACCAACGAGGCCGCCCAATACTTGTTGAATCGGAGATACGCAAGGTCATCCATGTGCGCGAGATAGTTTTGATAAAGCTTGTAAAGGTCTTCATTCACACTTGTAGACTCGTGAATAAGATCCGCAAAAAATAATTTCCTTTGAAATTTTGAATACTCATCCGTCCCGGAATGGTACTCATGATTTTTATCAAAGAACTCAGCCAATTTACCAAGCTCTTCAGCGGAAACTTCAGGATCATTATCCAACTGCGGAGCCTTTATTACCCCGTGCCATATCTCCTGTTTTGGAAGAGAAACGTTAGGATTTAATTCAAAACTTTCCGTCTGAGGATTATATATGTAAGCTTTGTCATCAAAATCCGTCATCGGAAACATAGAAATAAAACGATTGCCATTTTTACTCACAACCGGAAGCGGAATGTCTCCGATCAAAACCACGCCTCTCAATCTTGAATTAACATTTTCATCCCCGTTTTTATAAAGGTTCTCAAGCGTGTTGATAATGTCGAGTAAAGTATCTTTCCCTTTTTCATAAGTAAGCGTCTTCACCACCGTCCTCGGAGAATTTTTCTGCACATCTTCCGCGTACCGCATAATGTTATCCTCCATCATCCCGTTCTCAATCAGAGATTTCTCAACCACCAGCGCGACAAGGTCAAAAACCTCTTTCGGCTTATTGTCCGAATCGATGAGGCTGAACGCGTTAGCGGTACCAACACTGACTCCCGCAAAAGTTTGAGTAACGGCTATGCAAAGAGCCAAAAACGCGATGAACGCTTTTCTCAACTTGACCTTTAGAATGAGGTAAACTTCTTTCACGATTTATATCTTAAAAATCGGAAAATTCCTAAGTAAAAAGTATACTCTTTGAATACGCTAAAAACCACAAATTCCAATCAGTTAAATTGCCTTTTAAGTTGACAGATTTTGCTTTGCAATCATCGCCAAGTTTCCCTAGCCAAGTATCGTCGGTTCTCCAGATTTGAGTACGCACATTCAAACCTGAAAATCTCTGCGCGCGCAGAAACCCACCCTGAAGAATTACACCACGGACACGAGCATAGCGAGTGTCGTTGAGCCAACCGCACCCCTCTGCCCCTACGCCCCACACCGGTAATAAATAAATCCACAAGTTGGTATACTTTCCGTCTTGATCAACCATCCACCCCCACACCAACAAAAACTCCGCAAATTCTCCAGGTTCGCCCCCGTGCCGGCACGGAATCTTCAGGTTAAAAGTACACAAAAAAAGCCGCCATCCCGTCCTGCGGGACAGCGGCTTAAGTATCCAAAAAGAAAAAATTACTGAGAAGTAACAACGTAACATTCTCCATCAGTACCGATAGTGGGCGCAGCGACAACAGCAACAGTAGGACAAGTAACATTCCCATTCTTTTTATCCTCAACGTCAGCATAAACGGCGTATTTAAAGCCACTAGCATCAGTTATCAACGAAACATAATACTGTCCAGCAGTATCGCAAGCGGTCCCAAACTTAGGCCCCTTATCAGAACCCAAAGGATCAGAAGGGATAATACCGCCACCAAAATATTTCTGTATTTCAGTTAAACCAGTTCCAGCACACCCAGCTAAGACATCAGTTCCAGCAGTAGAACTACCAAAGTTAACACTTTCAGCAAGACGTGCAGCTTCAATAGCTTCAACCACATTGCTCATATCCGCCTTCCTCGCTGCATCCCTCGCTTTCGCCGGTGCATTCAACACCGTCGGCAAGAACACCACTGCCAAAATTCCGATGATCGTGATGACGATCAGGAGCTCGATTAGGGTAAAGCCCAATCTGCTCATTGTTTTTTTCATAAGAAATAAGGTTAAATATTTACAATATATATAAAAATTTGATTCCTACTCCAAAGTATACGAGGACATTCAAAAATCCGCAAGCAAAATCAAAGATTCATTCACTAAATCATACAAGTTTATGCAATTTGAATTGAAGATGCCGCAACTGGACTTTGGCAAAAGCATATTTCACCACAACATGCTTTGCATTACTGTACGCACGTTAAAAGTATATTTCAACACATCGTCCTTTCTTCTGCGCGCACCATGTTTGCGTTTTCGGCTTACACAAGCCCTTTCTAGGCTATTATTGCTCAATTATTGACAGCTTTTTTCAAGCCAAAAAAGTTGATTTTTAAGGTTAAAAAGACGAAAATTGAAGCAGAAAAAATATAAAAAAATAACCAAACAAATATGACAAAATTTTCAGACGAGAGACTTTTTCAACTCTGCAAAAGATTCGGCAAAAATGCTTTGTACTGGAGGCAGAGATTTATTGGACTTTTGCCGGAGGTGAATAGAAGGAGGTTGTATGAGAAAAAAGGCTTTTCATCAATCTTTGAATTTTCTTTTAAACTTTGTGGACTTTCCGCGGATCAGGTTAATCTAACTTTAAATTTGAGTAAGAGATTCGAAGACAAGCCAACTCTTAAGGAGATGTTAGAAAAAGGTGAAGTGAGTGTCAATAAACTGGCTCGTATTGTTTCCATTGCTACAGTTGAAAACCAGGAGGAGTTGGCTGAAAAAGTGAAAATTTTGCCGATTTCTGCACTTAATACTTTAGTTAGGGATGAAAAGTTTGCGATAAATAATTTGTCTTGCAATGAGGTTCTCGATACTCAAAATTTGTTTAGCGAAGACGCGAAAACTAAAAGTCAAAATGGCTTGTCTAAGCCGCTTTTTGAAGGCAAAAGTCTGTACGTACAGACCGTGGAAAGTGCGGAAAATGCCGGCGAAAGTCTGTTCGGGCAGACCGATCTCTCTGCAAAACGTTCCTTAAATTTCGATCCCGATCGTTGCATTACTACCTCTGTTTTGAGCTTTAAATTGGCGAACGATGTGAAGAAGGAATTAGAAGAACTAAATTCAAAAGGGATTGATGTGAATGAACTCTTGAGGAAAATGCTCCGACAAAGAGAGGAAGAAATCGAAGAGAAAAAAGAAAAAATTGCAAAAGAATTATTAAGTAAAAATTCTGAGAACGGGAGTGGGAGGACGACAGAGGACGGTACAAAAGATAGTTTTACGCACGAAAAAAACGATGTGCGGGAACAAGAAAATATGATTCAGACAAGAGGAGCAAACAAATCGGCCAATTCCAACAACACAAGCAATCAACCATCACGTTACATCCCTGCGAAAATTAAGCAAATTATTAAAGAAGAACATGGCACAAAGTGCTCAATTCCAAACTGTCAAAAACCTGCTGAAGTAATCCATCACACTCAAAAATTAGCCTTTCTCGCTCCCATGATCCTCGATTTTTGGCTCCACTATGCCATGAACACCATTTAATTGCGCACAGCATGGATGTGAAATTTTACAAAACTAGAAAAAGCGTGAACTGAACATGGCAATATTGAAACTAAGCAGCACGTCCGTGGCCGATCTGCGTCTGCTTGGCACAGTTGTACCGTTTCATTAAGTTTTCATGGAAAACAATTTTTCCCTTTTTGTATTGCTCCCACGACTCCTCTACGCCATCAGCCAAGCCCCCGGACTTAGATTTTAAAACTTTAGCCACAAGTACACACTATAAACTCCCCGCCAAATTGGAAAGCTGCATGATAGGCATCATAATCGCGGCGACAATCACGCCGACAGACAAGCCTATAATAATAAGAAGCAAAGGCTCGATAATTTTTGATAAACCCTTCACGCTGACAGCGACTTCATTTTCATAATAATCCGCAAGCTTCAACATAATTTCATCCAACTGCGCGGTCTTTTCCCCGACCTCCACCATGTTCACCAACATCGGAGGAAACAATTTCGGATCGGTAAGGTTCTCCGCCAAAGGAATACCTTGTTTAATATCCTCAATCGAAAGCATTACCCTTTTTCTATACACTTCATTGCCGACCGAAGTTGCGGTTATTTCCAAAGTTTTCACAATCGGTACGCCGCTTCCCATAAGATTCGCAAGAGACCTCGAAAACCTTCCCAAATAAGTCATTTTAAAAAGCTTTCCAAAAATGGGCAGCCCCAATTTTAAATTATCCCAAACATACTTTCCGCCTTCGGTCTTTTTCGCGAACCTAACAATCAAAATCAAAAGTAAAAGCCCGATCAGCAGCAAAAGCCCGTACTCACGCATAAAATCACTGACCCCGACAACAATCTTCGTCACCAAAGGTAGATCCGACGCGGTTCTATCAAACAACGCGGTCAATTTTGGAATCACAAAAACCATCATCACGATCATCACGACCACCAAAAGCCCAATGATCGCGACAGGGTACATCATTGCACTTTTTATATTGTGTTTAATGTCTTCCCTTCGCGCTATGTCAGTCGCGAGATTATCCAAAGTTTTATTCAACTGCCCGGCCGCTTCACCCGATTCCACCATTCCAATTTCCATTTCCGAAAATTCCTCGCCGTGATAGCTCATCGCCTCAGACAAACTCTGACCTTCTTCAACTCTTCGCACCAAATCCTCAATTACTATATATAAATGGGACTCGGGAACAGTTTGATTCATCAAAGATTTCAGCGATTTTACAACCGGAATTCCGGAATTTATCATGACTGACAAAAGGTGAAAAAAATTCGCCTTCTCGTCAGCCTTTAATTTTGATCTCGATAAAAAATAGCGATTGATTCTTTTGTATAAACTCGGAGCTTCACCGATAACCGGAGCCCCTCTCAAAATCCTTCTGCCTTTTTCGGAAAGGACAACGTCGTCCTCGTCTATGTTTAAAACAACTTCATTTTCTTTTGCCTTAGCACTCGCCGCAGCCTCCTTATCTTTAAGGTCAAAAATTTCTTTTCCCGTGAATACAAAATCTTTTGCTTGCTTAGGCATTTTCTTATGTTAATTGTTCGCCTTTTTTTGAAACTCTATAAACTTCCTCCAAGCTGGTTTGTCCGCTTAGAGCCTTGATAATTCCGTCTTGCTCAAGAGAGAGCATGCCGTTTTTTACAGCGATGTCGTGAATCTCCAAAGTTGAAAGTTTATCAAAAATTGCCTTTCGAATTTTATTGTCCAATCGCAAAACTTCAAACAAACCAACTCGTCCATGATAGCCGGTATTGTTGCATTTTGGGCATCCTTTCGGTGCGTAAAATTTCATATTTTCCAAAAGTTTTGGATCAATTTCGCCATTCAAATCAGCGCCTTCCAAAGCCATTTTTATGCCTTTCATAGTTTCTTCGTCAGCAGTCGTTTCAACTTTGCAATCGCACAATTTTCTTACAAGCCTTTGAGCAATAACTAGCTCCAAAGTAGATGAAAGTAAGTACGGAGCGATGCCCATATTTAAAATTCTCGTGATTGTTTCAACAGCGCTGTTTGTGTGCAAAGTTGAGAGCACCAAGTGTCCGGTAAGCGACGCTTCAATCGCGGTGTCAGCGGTCTCTTTGTCACGGATTTCTCCGACCATTATGATGTTTGGATCTTGCCTTAACGCAGCCCTCATCCCGGTTGCGAAAGTATATTGAATCCCGGGATTTACTTGGCTTTGATTGAGCCCGTCAATTTGGATTTCGACAGGGTCTTCGATAGTCAAAATATTAACTCCAACTTTGTTCAAACGAGCCAACGCGGCGTACAAAGTAGTTGTTTTACCAGAGCCAGTAGGCCCAGTATTTAAAATAATTCCATTCGGCGATTTTAGAGCGCTTTCAATATTTTTCAAAGCGCGTCCGGAAACTCCAAGTGCCGGCAAATCCGGAATGCTTCGCGATTTATCTTGA
>Ga0172371_10003004_pt1 | contig 26417 bp, 35 predicted proteins | sample Lak12m_FD_114543 | JGI IMG/M metagenome (GOLD analysis project Ga0172371, IMG submission 114543) | Freshwater microbial communities from Kabuno Bay, South-Kivu, Congo - kab_022012_12m | ecosystem: Environmental > Aquatic > Freshwater > Lake | place: Democratic Republic of the Congo: South-Kivu... | reverse complement strand
GTCAAAAGTCTGGTCAAGAAGGTCTTTACGAAATTCCGTCTTCCGTATTTCACCCTGACCCCAACCTTCAGTATTTGTCCTGATCACGGATATATAAGCGGCGAGCATTTCAATTGTCCGGAATGCGGAGTTCCGACCGAAGTCTATTCGCGCGTAGTCGGCTATCTTAGGCCAGTCAAGCAGTGGAATAAGGGGAAGCAGGAGGAGTTCAGGCAAAGAAAGGAGTTCGTGGTGAGGGAAGAATAATCCCTCACCCTTCAAGCACAGTTGGTCTATATTTTAAAAAATACATGTATATCTAAATAAGTCATATATTTTAAATAGTCTAATCAATTTAAATCATTGCAAAATCACCACCATATATGTTTAAAAAATTTATTTTATTAAATTTGAGAAAATTAAACGAACAAATATTTGAGCGTGATTTTGCAGTGCTTGAAGGGTGAGGGATGATTTTTAGAGGCTGGCAAAAAACCTCTCTGAACGAATGGCCGGGCAAAATTTGTTCGGTTATTTTCGTCGCGGGCTGCAATTTCCGTTGTCCCTTTTGTTATAATCGCGACCTGGTCTTGTATCCGGAAAAGCTGCCCCTTATTAAAGAAAGCGAAATCCTGGAATATTGTCGGAAGAACAAGGATCTGCTTGACGGGGTGATGATTACGGGCGGTGAGCCGTTGAAAGATCAGAAACCGGAAACGAGAAACAGGAAAGAGACCGGCGATTTATCGGATTTCATTGAAAAGTTAAAGAAAACGGGATTGCAGGTGGGCGTGGAGACGAACGGGACCAATCCGGAGATGGTCGCGTATCTTATAAAAAACAAATTGGTCGATTATCTGGCCATGGACATCAAGGCGCCGTTGGAAAAGGAAAGATATGGGCAGCTGACTGGCGTAGCCGCAGATTTGGAAAAGATAAAAGAAAGCATCAGGATCATCATTGATTCGAAAATCGACCATGAATTCAGGACGACGGTCGTTCCCGGCCTACTGGACAAAAAGGACATTTTGGGCATAATCAGGAGCATTAGGGGAGCGCGAAAATATTATTTACAGAAATTCCAACCAGGAGAAACCGTCGGAGATGTTTCCGTCAAGAACGATTACGGCAGGGATTGGTTCAAGGCTGTATTGAAAGACTTGAGAGAAAATACTAGTATTAACATAGAATTAAGAATCTAACTTCATATATATAAACATATGCGTAAAATCGTATTCAAAGACTGGTCTAATTCAATCATCGTCGTGGCTTTGGTCGCCTTAGTCATCGGTTCTTTATCAGGGATGATTTCCGGCTTTTACGCCGCCAATCTGTTAAACGGCAATGATGAATCCATTTTACAATCGGCCCTGCATCAAAAAATTCTGAAGCAATTCGGTGGACAAGGACAGTCATTAACCGCGTCTGATGAAGAGGAAAAAGCGACGATTGACGTGGTGGGAAAGGTTAACCCTTCGGTCGTCAGCATCGTCGTCAGTAAGTACGTTTCCCGTTATTATGGCCGGCAAAGCGTTCCTTTTGACGACTTTTTCAATGATTTTTTTAATTTCGGATTCCCTGATTCAGGTACGCCGCAGCAGAACCAAGACGAACAGCAGAAGGAAAAACAGGAAGTGGGCGGCGGCACGGGCTTTATTATTTCTTCCCAAGACGGCCTGGTTTTGACCAATAAGCACGTGGTCAGCGATGAGGACGCGGAGTACACCGTGGTGACCAATGACGGAGAAAAATATGAGGCCAAGATTCTAGCCACTGATCCGTTCAACGACGTCGCTGTTCTGAGAATAGATGTCCAAAATCTGCCTGAAGTCAGACTGGGCGATTCGGACAAGGTTAAGATAGGGCAGACCGTCATCGCTATAGGCAATGCCCTGGGAGAATACCGCAATACCGTGACTAAGGGAGTAGTCAGCGGCATCAGCCGTAAGGTCAAAGCCGGCGATAATTCAGGTAATTCGGAAGTTTTGGAAAACGTCATTCAAACGGATGCTGCCATTAATTTCGGCAATTCCGGAGGTCCATTAATCGATCTACAGGGAGAAGTGATTGGCATTAATACGGCCATCAACCTAGAAGGTCAACTGATCGGTTTTGCCATTCCCATCAATCAGGTCAAAAAAGCGGTGGAAGATGTCAGAGAACACGGCCGCATCGTTAGACCGTTTTTGGGTGTACGGTATCTTTTGATTAATGAAGAAATAGCCAAAGAGAGTAATCTTCCCTATGATTACGGCGCTTTGATCGTCCGTGGGGACAAAATGACGGACCTGGCGGTCATTCCTGGTTCACCGGCCAACAAAGTTGGCCTGGTGGAAAACGACATCATTTTGGAAATAGGAGGCGAGAAGATTACGGAAGAGAAGCCCTTAGCCAAGGAAATCCAGAAGTACGAACCAGGCAACGAGTTGAAATTCAAAATTTATCACCAAGGAAAAGAAAAGGAAATAAAAATTATTTTAGAAGAATATAAAGACTAAAATAATGCAGGAATTAATCATTCAACTGGAAGGTTTTAAAAAGAGGCTCCGCAAGGTCGGAGACTATCTTTGACCTGCCCAAGAAACTGGAAAAGATAAGGGAAATAGAAGAGGAAATGTCTTGCCCGACGTTTTGGCAGAACCGCGCGAACGCAGAGAAGAAATCACGGGAACTGAACAGATTGAAAAAGAATATCGTCTTATGGGAAGGTTTGGAAAAATCGATTGACGACTGTTTGGAAATCGCCCGACTCGACGAGCAGGACCAGACGGTGAGTTTGCGTAAGGAAATAGAAAAGCAGTTTTCCAAGATAGAAAAACAGCTTAATGATTTTGAAAAACTGGTTTTTTTAAACGGTAAATACGATCAGGAGAACGTCTTGCTTTCCATTTTCGCCGGCGCCGGCGGAGTTGACGCCCAGGACTGGGCGGAAATGCTTTTAAGGATGTATCTGAGGTTCGCGGAAAAGAAGGGCTGGTCGGCGCAAATTATCGATCATTCCAAAGGGACAGAGGCGGGGATTAAGAGCGTGATTGTCGAGATAAGCGGCGATTATGCTTACGGATTTCTGAAAAGCGAGGCTGGTGTCCACCGCCTGGTCAGGATTTCTCCTTTCGACGCCGAGCAGATGCGCCATACTTCTTTCGCTCTGGTGGAGGTTTTGCCGGAGCTAGACGAGATTGAGGAAATAGAAGTCGATCCGGATGATCTGAAAATAGACACTTTTCTGGCCTCTGGCCACGGCGGGCAAAACGTGCAGAAAAACGAGACCGCTGTCAGAATCACCCATTTACCCAGCAACATCACGGTCAGCTGCCAGGCGGAAAGATCGCAGGTCCAGAATAAGGAAAGGGCTTTACGCATACTGAAATCCAAGCTTTATCAGTACGCGCAAGCGGAACAGGAAGAAGCAAAGGCGAGACTGAGAGGAGAATTCAAGTCCGCCTCCTGGGGAAACCAGATCCGTTCCTACGTTCTTCATCCCTATCATTTAATTAAGGATTTAAGGACGGATTACGAAACCAATGAGGTGGATAAAGTTCTGGACGGCGATTTGGAACAGATAGTCGAGAGCTATCTTCATTGGAAAAGTTAGGATTAATGTCGAAAAATCTTTTATTTCCCATCGTTTGTTTGAGTTTCATCGCGGGAATCGGTTTAGCCGGGGTTTTAGCAACACCGTTTTTCGTTTATCCCGTTTTTTTGTTTTCCTTTCTGATAATGGTTTTTTTCGTTCAACGGAAGTTTCTGATAGGAAATATCAAAACGGTTGTGCTGATTTCGGTGTTTTTTCTTCTGGGAGTGTGGCGCTATCAGATAAGTTTTCCTCCGCGAAATCAGGATTATGTCGGTTTTTATAACGGTCGGAGAGAGGATTTTATCGCAAAGGTCGTCAAAGAACCGGAAGAAACGGATTCAAACGTCGGGCTGACGTTAGGGAAAATAAAAATAGGGGAAAAGGAGATTAAGGGCAAGGTTCTGGTCAATGTTCCTCTTTATAGTCCTTATCGAAAAAACGATTTTTTGCAGATTAGTTGTTTTTTAAAACAGCCGGGCATGATTGAAGACTTTAATTACAAAGAATATTTAGCCCGTTATGATATTTATTCGGTTTGTTATTGGCCGGAAATAGGAGTATTGGAAAAAGGGAATCCACGGGGAATCATGGCCGGAATTTTTCGGTTCAAGGATAAAAGTAAGGAATTAATCGACTGGTATTTCAGTGAACCGCAGGGCTCTTTCCTTTCCGCCCTTTTATTGGGTTTTAAAAAGGAGATTCCCGGCGAAGCAAGGGAATGGTTCGCACGCACGGGTACAGCCCATATCTTAGCCATTTCCGGCCTGCACGTTTCCATTCTTTGCCAGATCATCGCCTTCTTTTTGACCGGCATCCTGCTGATCCGCCGACAAAAGGTTTTCTGGCCCACGGTTATAATCATTGTTTTTTTCGTGCTTATGTCTGGAGCATCGGCTTCGGCGGTCCGGGCTGCCATCATGGGTCTGGGAGTGGTCTGGGCGCAGAGGATCGGCCGACCGCAGGCCGGGAAAAGGATTCTTCTTTATACCGCGGTCGTCATGTTATGTTTTAATCCGAAACTGTTGAAGGCGGACGTCGGTTTCCAACTGTCGTTTCTGGCGGTTTTGGGAATAGGTTTTTTGTCGCCGGTTCTGAACGGATATTTCGGAAAGATTCCGGATTTTCGGTATTTTCCCCTGCGCCAGTATTTGGCGACCACTTTGGGAGCGCAGATATTCGTTCTACCTCTGGTTTTATATCGTTTCGGCAACCTATCTCTGATTTCTCCATTGATCAACGTTCTGGTGCTTTCCGTCACGCCTTTGATTATGGTGTTGGGGTTATTGTTCGTGATTTTCGGTTTGATTCACATCTGCCTGGGAGGCATATTTTTCTATCCTTTATGGTTGTTGCTGACTTTCGTGATTTTAGCGGTTAGAACAGGGGCAGCCGTTCCCGGATTATCCTATATCGTCTCCAACTTTCCTTTGTTTTTGACGATAATATCCTATATCCTGATAGTTTTTTGGCTGATCAGAATTAAAAAACAAAACGATGTCATCGAAGAAATTTAAAATTTTTCTTTATCTCGTCGCCGGCTTCTTGTTCGTCGACTTAGTGTTTTTAGGTTACGGATTTTTTCTCAAAGATGATGTTCCGGACGGCTGCCTGAAAGTGGTTTTTCTCGACATTGGCCAGGGCGATGCGATCCTAATCAGGGATTCCCAGTCCCATAACATCCTGGTGGACGGCGGACCGGACAAGAGTGTAGTTTATCGTCTGGACAAATACGTTCCTTTTTACGACAGGGAAATAGATTTGATGGTTTCCACGCATGCGGATGCCGATCATCTGACCGGCCTAGTGGGGATCATGCGGCGCTACAAGGTAAAGGAGATTTTATGGAACGGCCTGGAAAGTTCTTCTTCTTTGGGAGATGAGTGGGACAGGCTGATTGAAGAAAAGAATATTTCCCGACGGATAGTGGATGCGCCGCTGCATGTCGTTTTGGACGACCGGGCGGTTCTGGAATTTCTCTGGCCGGAACAGGATATGATAGAGGATTCGGGAGGAGACGATAATTTTGCTTCCTTGGTTTTCAAATTAAGGCACGGAGAAAACGTTTTCCTTTTCACCGGTGACGCGGATAAGGAAGTGGAAAGAATTTTGGCGGAAAAAGACTATGATTTATCCGCCGCGGTTTTGAAAGTTGGGCATCATGGATCGAAAAATTCTTCCGGTCTTGATTTTTTGAAACTGGTTAATCCACAATACGGCGTCATTTCCGTGGGAGAAAATAGCTTCGGCCATCCCAGTTTAAGGGTTTTAACCAACCTGGAAGAAGTCGGGGCGGAAATTCTCAGAACGGACGAGTTGATGGACGTGGTTTTTCTCAGCGACGGAGAAGGTCTGATATTGACATCCGGTAAATAAACTGATAATCTTATCTTGCCTCATGGTGAATTCATTTGGCTTTTTATTGTAATTTTATTTCATTCATATGGAAGGATTGGAAAAGAATTTTCCCTGGACATTATCCAAGACAAAAGTCAGGGGAGTGAATAAAAAATTCGATTTGGTCAACGTGGCCGACCGGCGCAGGTATTTCCAGGCCAAGGCCGGCAGGGAAATAGAGAAATTGAAGGAATATTTCGATAAAAACACTTTCATCGCCTATTGGCTAGGGAAAAAGAATTCCGGCAAAGGCACTTATTCCAAATTAATGGTGGAGATTTTCGGTCAGGACAGGATCAGCCACATTTCCGTGGGCGACGTGGTCAGGGACGTGCATGTGGAAGTAGCCGATGTAGGAAAGAGGAAAAAGCTGATTGATTATTTGAAACAAAATTATCGCGGTTATCTTTCCGTTGATGAAGTACTGAAATCTTTGTTACACAGGGGGACAAGGTCTCTTTTGCCCACGGAGTTTATCCTGGCCCTGGTCAAAAGGGAAATAGACAAAATGCCGAAAAAGACCATTTTCATCGATGGTTTTCCCCGGGGCATGGATCAGGTTTCCTATTCCCTTTATTTCAGGGATTTGATCAATCATCGCGACGATCCGGACGTTTTCATTATTATCGACATTCCGGAACAGATAATTGATCAGAGGATGAAATACAGGACGATCTGCCCCAAATGTCATACTTCCCGAAGTGTGAGGTTTTTACCCACGCAGAACATCGGCTATGACAAAACAAAAAAGGAATTCTATTTGATGTGCGATAATCCGGAATGCGGGAAAGCGCGCATGGTCGCCAAAGAAGGTGACGATCTGGGCATAGAGTCGATCAGGGAAAGGCTGAATCTTGATGGCGAGCTGATAAAAAAAGTGGCGGCTCTGCACGGCGTGCCGAAAATCCTGTTACGGAACGCCATTCCGGTCGGGGAAGTCAAATCATTAGTCGATGCTTATGAGATCACGCCGGAATATTGTTATACCCTGGACAAAGACGGCAAAGTAAAAGTTTCCGAAAAGTCATGGGTGATTAAAAATGATGAAGGAGAAAAGGCTTACAGTCTTTTGGCCCCGCCGGTCGTTATTTCCCTGATTAGGCAGCTGAAAAAAGTTCTGGTTGGATGAAGCATGGCTTGTGGAAAAGTGATATTGTCAAATAAAAAGGTTGTGATATACTGGTTTGGTATTTAATTAGATAAACATCCTTCGCAAATTTATATTTTTTTTATTCGATAATTAGTTTGCGAAAAATGAGGTAATTAATATGGCAGAAAAAGAGAAATTTGAAAGAAGTAAACCGCACGTCAACGTGGGTACCATCGGTCACGTCGACCACGGGAAAACCACTTTGACGGCGGCGATATTAAAATGTTTAAGAAGCGCGGGGAAAAAGGCAGAGGATAGATCCGTCGACCAGATCGACAACGCGCCGGAAGAAAGAGAAAGAGGAATCACCATTGCCCTTTCGCACGTCGAGTACGAAACCGATAAGCGTCATTATGCCCACATTGATTGTCCGGGTCATGCCGATTATATCAAGAACATGATTACTGGTGCGGCGCAGATGGACGGCTCGATTTTGGTCATTTCTGCTAATGATGGCCCTATGCCCCAGACTAGGGAACACATACTTTTGGCCAGGCAAGTCGGTGTGCCGGCCATTATTGTTTTTCTGAATAAGACGGATATGGTGGAAGACAAGGAAATGATCGAATTGGTCAAGGAAGAGGTGAAGGATCTGCTAAAGAAATATGAATTCCCGGGAGATGAGGTTCCTATTATCGAAGGTTCGGCCTTAAAGGCCTTGGAATGCGGTTGTGGCAAAGCCGATTGCCCGCATTGCGGACCCATCCTTAAATTAGTAGAGACCCTTGACAGTTATATTCCCGAGCCGAAAAGGGATATGGAAAAGCCCTTTTTAATGCCTATCGAAGACATTTTCAGCATTGAAGGAAGAGGCACGGTAGTCACGGGAAAGATTGAAAGAGGAGTCGTTAAACTGAACGAAGAGGTGGAAATCGTCGGTTTAAAGCCGACTCAGACGACCGTGGTAACCGGCATAGAAATGTTCAGAAAATCGTTGGACGAAGGAGTAGCGGGAGACAACGCCGGCGTTCTTTTGCGCGGAGTCAAGAAAGACGAAGTGGAAAGAGGTCAGGTGATCGCCAAACCGAAAACGGTCACGCCGCACACCGAATTCGAAGCCCAGATTTATATCCTTTCCAAAGAAGAAGGCGGTCGCCACACTCCGTTCTTCAACGGTTATAAACCACAATTCTATATCCGTACCACCGATGTTACTGGCGAGGTTACCCTTCCGGAAGGAATGGAGATGGCCATGCCGGGCGACACGCTCAATATCAAGGCCAAATTGAATAAAGAAATCGCGCTGGAAGACCAGATGAGATTTGCCGTCAGGGAAGGAGGAAAAACCGTCGCTTCGGGTGTAATTACTAAAGTCATTAAATAACCTAGGGGCAGGAGATAAATTAGTCGATTGCGAAACAGTCGACTGATTTTTCCCGCACCGAAAGTCAGTTCTTTGTACTAAAATAATGACAGAAGAAAAAAAGTCGCCTCATCGGCGACTCGCCGTGGAGGCGAGAAAACAAAAAATCGATAAAGAACAAGAAAAAGAGGCTAAATATCAGCCGAGGATTAGGATTAAGGTGAGATCTTATGATCATCGCGTCATCGATGAGGCTTTGAAAGGCATAATTGAAGCCGTGGTCCGGACAGGGGCCAAGGTTATCGGACCGATTTTCCTTCCGACGGAGAACAAAAAATATACCGTCCTGAGATCTTCCTTCGTTCATAAGGACTCGCGCGATCAGTTCGAAAAAAGGATTCACAAAAGGCTGATTGATATCGTTGATTTTGGCTCTCAAACTTTGGAAGTCCTGACCAGTCTTCATTTGCCGGCGGGAGTGGACGTGGAAATAAAAATGTAAATTTGGTCAGGGAAAGCGGAATCGGAAGTGAACCCACGGGTTATCGTTCGATTGCACTTTCCTTATATCTTGAGGTTTAGATTTTCTAATTTGAAAAACAACTTAGATTCGTTTCTTAGACGGGTTTTTAGGTTAGAAAGTTTATTCCGACCCGTTTTTTGTTACATTTAGATAAATATGAAATTTCTTTTAGGGAAAAAATTGGAAATGTCGCAGGTTTTTAGGGATGAAAAAGTGATCCCCGTAACCAGGATTCAGGCCGGACCTTGTTTGGTTACCCAGATAAAGACGCGGGAGAAAGACGGCTACGAGGCGGTCCAGATTGCTTTTGACAAAAGGAAAAAGGCAAAAAGGCCTTTAATTGGACATTTAAAAAAAGCCGGAGCAGAGCAGGAATACAACCGGCATTTAAGGGAGTTCCGGGCGGAAGCCAATGCTTTGAAATTAGGAGATAAGATAACCGCGGGTATTTTTCAGCCGGGAGACAAAGTGAAGATTTCCGGCACTTCCAAAGGAAAGGGTTTTCAGGGCGTGGTGAAAAGACATGGTTTTCACGGTTCGCCGGCCACGCATGGACATAAAGATCAGTTAAGAATGCCGGGTTCGATCGGCGCCGGCGGGGTAGGCAGGGTTTTTAAGGGACAAAAAATGGCCGGTCACATGGGTTATGAGAGAGTGACGGTCAAGAATCTGGAAATCATCGCCGTGGAGCCGGAAAATAATGCGATTTTAGTCAAAGGCGCGGTGCCCGGAATCAAAAAAGGACTTTTAGAAATTATTCAGGAATAAATAAATTATGCTGAAGATTCCCGTTTACAATCAGGACGGAAAAGCAGTGGGCGAGGAAAATCTGGATCCCCGGATTTTCGGTTTAAAGCCCAATACTGAACTGATTCATCAAGTGGTGGTTTCTCTTTCGGCTAATCAGCGCCATCCTTTCGCGTATACGAAAAAAAGAGGAGACGTCAGAGGAGGAGGTCGCAAACCCTGGAGGCAAAAGGGGACTGGCCGGGCCAGGGCTGGCTCGAGTCGTTCGCCGCTTTGGCGAGGAGGAGGAATAGTTTTCGGCCCGGAAAAAGAGAGGAATTATCACAAGAAAATAAATAAGAAGATAAGAATCCAGGCGTTTTATATGTGTCTTTCCGACAAAGTCAACGACAAGAAACTATTCGTTTTGGACAATTTGGATTTAAAAGAAGCTAAGACGAAGATTTTTTTCCACATTTTGACCAAATTGCTGCCCAATTGGGAAAAAGAGAAAAAAGCGAAAATCCTTCTTAGTCTTTCAGAGAAGGATTTTAACATAATCAGGTCGGCCAGAAACATAAGGAACCTGAGAACGATGCCGGTGACGGAATTAAATGTTCTGGACTGCCTGAAATCGAATTATCTGATTACCACGGTCAAAGGATTAAAGACCATTCAGAAACATTTTAAGGATTAAGATATGTCCATTTTCAAAAGAAAAACAAAAACCGAAAGTCAAGTCAACGATGAGGCGAAGCGGATTGCTGGGGAACAGGAGAACAAGACGGAACCGGTGAAGGAAGTGAAAGTAAAAAAAGAAATGAAGAAGAGCGGGGCCAGAGAGCAAAAACCGAAGTTACCGGAACAGAGAACTTCTGCCGGTCTGAAAAGCGGATTTAAGATTGATACCACGGTTTTAATCAGGCCGGTCATCACGGAAAAGGGGACGGGAAAACAGACCCAGGGCTGTTATATTTTCGAAGTCACCAAGCGGGCCAATAAATTCTCCGTCATGCAGGCCATCAGGGAAATTTACAGGGTACAACCGGTCAAAGTGAACATTATCAGGATTAAGGGGAAAAAGGTGCGTTACGGTCGGTCGAGCGGCCGGACCAAAGCCAGGAAAAAGGCCATGGTCTTTTTGAACAAAAACGATAAAATAGAGTTTATTAAGAAATAAAAATATGTTGAAGATATATAAACCAACTTCGCCGGGAAGAAGAAACATGACCGCTGTTGACGCGAGATCCTTGTCGAAACTCAGGCCTTTGAAGAGATTGATGGTCATAAAAAAATCGAAAGCTGGCAGGAACAACAAGGGAAACGTCACGGTCAGGCATCAGGGGAGCGGAGAAAAGAATTTTTACCGGAAAATAGATTTCAAACAGAGTAAATTCGACGTTCCGGCGAAAGTGAAGTCGGTGGAATATGACCCAAACCGTTCCGCATGGATAGTTCTGCTTTGCTATGCCGACGGAGACAAAAGATATGTCATTGCGCCGGAGGGTGTAAAAATCGGAGACAGGATTTTGACTTCAAACAAGCAGATTCCCACGGAAATGGGCAATCGCCAGCCGTTGAAATATATGCCGATCGGGACTAAAATCCATAATATCGAACTGGTGCCGGGCCAGGGAGGAAAAATCGTCCGTTCCGCCGGCAGCGCGGCTATCCTAATGGCTCTGTCCAACGGTTTTGCCCAAATCAAATTGCCTTCGAGCGAAAGACGTCTGGTTAAGGAAGATTGCCTGGCCACCTGCGGTTCCATTAGTAATGCGGATTGGCGCTACGTGAATTGGGGTAAGGCAGGCCGGCTACGGCATCGGGGGATCAGGCCCTCGGTCAGAGGCAAAGCCATGGCGCCGGTAGCCCATCCTCATGGCGGAGGAGAAGGCCATTCACCCATTGGTATGAAACATCCCAAGACTCCTTGGGGTAAACCGGCTTTGGGCGTGAAGACCAGAAGAAAGAAAAAATGGACGAATAAATACATCATTCAAAGAAGAGTCAATAAAAAAAGAAAGAAATAATCCCTCACCCTTTAAACACAGTGGGTCTATATCTTAATATATATATCCATATCCAGACAAGTCGTATATTTTGAATAATTTAATTGGTTTAAATCATCGCAAAATCACCACCTCATAATATGTCTGAAAATTTCCTTGTTGAATTCGGAAAACAAAGAACCAGATTACCTGAATTAGGGAGTGATTTTGTGGTGCTTGAAAGGTGAGGGATGGCGAGAAGTTTGAAAAAAGGCCCTTGGGTCGATCCCAAATTATTGAAGAAGATTTCGAAACTGAAAGCGGGAGACAAGACAGTCATCAAGACCTGGTCGAGAAGCTCCACTATCGTTCCGGAAATGGTGGGATTCACTTTCGGGGTTCATAACGGGAAAACTCATTTACCGATCTTTGTCGTGGAGAATATGGTCGGTCACAAACTGGGAGAATTTTCCCTTACCAGAAAATTCGTCAGGCACGGCGGAAAAATGCAAAGGGAAATAGAAGCTGCGGCCGCGGTCGTTAAGGAAAGTAAATAAAGAAGCGAAATCGAACCGGAGAATAAAACTAAAAACCAAAATATGGAAGTCAAAGCTAGAGGAAAATATCTTAAAATATCGCCCAAAAAGGCCAGATTGGTCATTGATTCGATCAGGGGAAAAGACGCCCAGGAGGCCCTGGATTATTTAAGATTCATTCCCCGGAAAGCCAGCCATCTGATTATCAAGGTTTTGAAATCGGCCGTATCCAACGCCGAACATAACTTCAATTTTAAAAAGGAAAATCTTTTCATCAAGAAAATTTTTGTCGACCAGGGCCCAGTTCTTAAGCGTTGGCGGGCCAGGGCTTTCGGCCGCGCTTCCGAGATTCGCAAAAAAAGTTCCCACCTGGAGATTATTCTGGAAGAAAAAGTAGTTGGCCCGAAGATTAAGTCGGCTGGACGGAAACAAGAGACACCGGCTTCGGAGGAAAAACTTGAAATAAAGTCCAAGGAGGAAATACGCGACGAGGAGAAATCTCGTTTTCCGGAAAAAATGGGCGAAACAAAAAAGCAGGGCAAGACGCGGCCAGGGGAAAGAGGGGCCTTGAAAAAGATTTTTAGAAGAAAAAGTATATAGAATAGATTCAAAATTCAAATCTCAAAAATCAAAATGAAAATTAAAAATCTAAAATTAACGATAAATAATAAATTTCCGCGTGGCGGAATACCTAAATTTTGCATTTTGCATTTTGCATTTTGCATTTAGCGAAGCGCTTATGGGAAGAAAAGTAAATCCGAAAATTTTCCGCATACCGCTGATCAGGGACTGGGACTCGAAATGGTTTGCAAAAAAGCATAAATTCAGAGTATTTCTTAAAGAAGACCTGCAAATCAGGAAATTTTTGGAAAAAAAACTGAAAAACTGCGGCATGGCCAGAATTAACATTGAAAGGATGGCTAATACAGTCAAAGTCATTATTTATACCGCCAAGCCGGGATTGATTATCGGCCGGGGAGGCGTGGATATAGAGAAATTGAAAGGCAGTGTGAAAAAATTCCTGTCCGAAGACACGATTTTAGAAGTGAACGTTTTAGAAGAAAAATCTCCGGCCATTTCCGCCATGGTTGTGTTGGAAGAAGTCATTTCCGAGCTGGAAAAAAGAATTCCTTTCCGCCGGGCGATGAAGAAAATGATAAGACAGGTGCAGACCAACGGAGCCAAGGGAGTCAAGATAATAGTCAACGGACGCCTAGGAGGCGCGGAAATCGCCCGTTCAGAGAAATTAACCTGGGGGAGCCTTCCTTTACAGACACTGAGAGCTGACATAGATTATGCCCGGGGAACGGCCTTTACCATTTATGGAACGATCGGGGTAAAGGTATGGATTTACAAGGGTGAAAAATTTGAAAAAGAAAAAATAAATCAGGAGAAATAATTTTGCAATATGTTGATGCCGAAAAAACAAAAACACCGGAAGAGCCAGAAGGGTCGTCATAGAAAAAAGGGGATTTCCACCAGAGGGACGACTTTGGCGTTCGGCGAGTACGGTCTGAAAAGCCTGGAACACCGCTGGATTACTTCGCGACAGATAGAAGCGGTACGCCGCACTCTTACCCGCGCTTTTAAGAAGAGAGGAAGAGTCTGGATCAGGATTTTTCCACACAAACCTGTGACCGCCAAAGGAGCGGAAGTTCCTATGGGCAAAGGTAAAGGAACGGTCGATCATTTTGTGGCCGTAGTCAAGCCGGGAATGGTGCTTTTCGAAGTAACCGGCATCTCAGAACAGGCAGCTAAGGATTTTTTTAAGTCGGCCGGCCATAAATTGCCGGTTAAGACGAAATTTATCGCCAAATAACGGTTATTAAGAACAAACGAAATGGCAAACGAAACGAAAATAAAGGAATTAAAACAAAAGAGCCGGTCGGAATTGGATAAATTACTAAGGGAGACCAAGGAAAAACTCAGGGTTTTGAATTTTGATTTGCAGTTGAAGCAATCAAAGAACGTCAGAGAGATAAGGAAAGCGAAGAAGTTGGTCGCCTGGATCTTTACCATTATTAATCAAAGATAAATCATATGGACCCCGTTAGATTTTTTAACGGAGTTCCCAAGTAACTATCTGTAAATCGATATGTCAAAAACAAATTCTAACGGGGTGGACAAGAAAAGGATGTTTAAGGGAGTAGTGGTTGGCGATAAAATGGATAAAACGATCGTAGTCAGGATAGACAGGATAAAAGTTCATCCCATTTATAAAAAAAGGTATAGATTAAGCAAAAAATACAAGGTCCACGACTCGAAAAACGAAGCCAAAACGGGGGACCAGGTGATTTTCGAGGAATGTCGCCCCTTATCAAAGGATAAAAGATGGCGTTTAATGGAAATTCAAAATTCAAATCTCAAAAATCAAAATGACAGTCCAAAATTTAAAATTAACGATAAATAATAAATTTCCGCTTGGCGGAATACCTAAATTTTGCATTTTGCATTTTGCATTTTGCATTTAGCGAAGCGCTTATGGTTCAACCGCGAACAATGTTAAAAGTCATCGATAATACCGGAGCGAAAGAAATAATGTGCATCCATGTTTTTGGCGGGCACAAGAAGCGTTACGGTTATATCGGTGACATCATTACCGCCACGATCAAGAAAGCGATGCCTCACACTTCGGTCAAAAAAAGCCAGCTGGTCCAAGCGGTCATTGTCAGGACGAAAAAGGAATATCGGCGGCGTGACGGGACATATATCAGATTTGACGACAACGCCGCAGTCATCATTGATAAAAAAACCAAGGAACCGAAGGGGAACAGGCTGTTCGGCGCGGTCGCGAGGGAATTGAGGGAAAAGGGATTTATCAAGATAATCTCCCTCGCTCCGGAGGTTTTATAATTCATAAAATTATGAAGATCAAAAAAGGCGATACTGTACAAATAACCAGTGGCAAGGACAAAGGGAAAAAGGGGAAAGTCCTCAGAGTCATACCCAAAGAGAACAAGATAGTGGTGGAAGGTTTGAATTTAGTGACCAAACACGTCCGTTCCCGTCGGGCAGGAGAAAAGGGTCAGAGGATTAAAATGGCCATGCCTTTAAACATTTCAAATGCCTTACTGATCTGTCCGCGTTGCAAAAAAGCGATTAGGGTGGGTTACAAGGTTCTGGCTGATGGAATAAAGAAAAGGTTTTGTCGAAAATGTAAGGACGTTTTTTAAACAAACGGAATTATGAATCTAAAAGAACATTACGTAAAAAAAGCGGTTCCGGAATTAGTCAGGATTTTCGGATATAAAAACAAACATGCCGTTCCCAGAATAGGCAAGGTCGTGGTCAACGTCGGTTTGAATCGTGCCATGATGGAAAAGGACCAGAAATACGCAGACCTGGTGACGGAAACGATTTCTAAAATCACCGGCCAAAGACCGGTCGTCAATCTGGCGAAGAAATCAATTGCCGGTTTTAAGATCAGGGAAGGCATACCAGTAGGAATGCATACGACCCTGCGGGGGCCGAAAATGTACGATTTTCTGGAAAAGCTAATCAATATTGCTTTGGCCAGAATCAGGGATTTCCGCGGCGTGGACCAGAAAAACATCGATCAGAAGGGGAATTTATCCATCGGCCTGAAAGAGCAGACGGTGTTTCCGGAGGTCATCCAGGAGAGCATTGAGAAAACCCATGGTTTACAGGTGACTATTACCACCACGGCCAAGAACAGGGAAGAGTCTTTGGAGTTATTTAAATTATTAGGATTTCCTTTTAGAGAGAAATAATATGTCTACAAAAGCGCAGGCCAATAAATCACAAAGGAAGCCGAAATACCGGACCAGAATCGTTCGTCGCTGTTGGCGTTGCGGCCGGCGGCACGGTTACATGCGGGAATTCGACATCTGTCGCATCTGTTTCAGGGAATTGGCGTCGAAAGGAGTCATCCCCGGAGTCAGAAAATCTTCCTGGTAAGAAGAAAATTCAAAATTCAAATCTCAAAAATCAAAATGACAGTCCAAAATTTAAAATTAACGATAAATAATAAATTTCCGCTTGGCGGAATACCTAAATTTTGCATTTAAAGAAATATTTATGACTGATCCAATCGCTGACATGTTAACAAGAATCCGTAATGCCCTGATCGTCAAAAAAGCAGAGGTTATTTTGCCTTATTCGAAAATTAAGTTTGCCCTGGCAAAAATCCTGGAACAGGAGAAATGGATTGAAAGAGCGGAACTTTCCGGTCCGGGAGACGAGGAAAAGAAATTTGTCAAAAAAATAAAAATAGTTTTGAAATACAAGGGAAACGGCGAACCGTCAATCAGTGTTATCAGAAGAATCAGCAAACCGGGACGCAGGATTTACGTGAAAAAGGATAAGATCGTTAAGATTTTGAACGGTTTAGGGATCAATGTCCTGTCCACTTCGCAGGGATTGATGGTCGGGCGGGAGGCCAAGGAGAAACGCCTGGGCGGAGAAATAATTTGCGAAATATGGTAATAAAATTCAAAATTCAAATCTCAAAAATCAAAATGACAGTCCAAAATTTAAAATTAACGATAAATAATAAATTTCCGCTTGGCGGAATACCTAAATTTTGCATTTTGCATTTAGCGAAGCGCTTATGTCAAGAATAGGTAAAAAACCAATTTCCATTCCGGAAGATGTTAAAATAACGGTGGCGGAAGACGGCGTCCGCGTGGCCGGGCTAAAAGGGGAAATGAAGCTTTCTCTTCCTGGTTTCATGAAGGCGGAAATCAAGGAGAATATATTGAACGTTTCCGTTAAAGACCAGGAAGACAAAAAACAGCGTTCCTGCTGGGGAACGTTCAATGTCTTAATTTCGAATATGATTAAAGGAGTCAGCCAGGGTTTTGAGAAAAAATTGGAATTAGTAGGCGTCGGTTACCGGGCGAAAATAGGTGAAGGAAAACTTACCCTTAACATCGGTTTTTCCCATCCGGTCGATTTCATTTTGCCGAAAGGGATTAAAGCGAATGTCGATCAGAACATCATCACGCTTCAGGGAATTGACAAGCAACTGGTGGGGGAAGTGGCCGCTCAGATCAGGAAATTGAAAAAACCAGAACCATATAAAGGAAAAGGGATAAAATATATCGACGAAGTGATAAGGAGAAAATCCGGTAAGAAGGCAGCTGCCAGCGCTTCGTAAAAATCCCTCACCCTTCAGCGATAATGCTTCGCATTTTGAGCCAAGCGTGTTGTTGGGGGAAGAGAGGGGAAAATAAGTCGAATATTAAAGTTAAATAATTAATCGGTGCATTTAAAATGCATCGCTGAAGGGTGAGGGATGAGAAAGATATTGAAACACCTACAAAGACAGATGCGTCACAGACGCATCAGGAAGAAAGTAGAAGGAACGGGACAGTATCCCCGGCTTAACGTTTTCAGGAGCAACCGATACATTTATCTCCAGCTGATTGACGATCAAAAAGGTAAAACATTGGCCGCGATTGATGACCGGAACGTCGAGTTGGAAAAAAACAAGAAAGAACCTTCCAAGCAGGCCAGAGCCTTTGCCGCCGGCAGGATGATGGCGAAAATCGCCGTGGAAAAGAAGATTAAAAAGATAGTTTTTGATCGTGGCGGTTACAGATACCACGGAAGGGTTAAAGCGGCAGCCGATGGGATGAGGGAAGGCGGATTGGAATTTTAAATTTCGTTCTAGAAATATAAGCATCGATAATTATGGTAAAAGAAAGAAGAATTAAAAAGAGAGCCCTGCCCGGCGTACATGCGGAACCGGAGTTCGCCCAGCAGCTGGTAGATTTGGCCAGAGTTACGAGAGTGGTCAAGGGCGGCAAACGTTTGAGTTTCCGAGCCTGCCTCGTAATCGGCAACCATAAAGGAGAGGTGGGGATGGGCGTGGCTAAAGGAATGGATGTTTCCATGGCCATCGACAAGGCTGTCAGAAAAGCCAACAAGGACTTAATCAAAATCCCCATCGTCAACGATACGATTCCTCATTGGGTCAAGGTAAAATCCGGAGCAGCGGAAGTTTTGCTCAGGCCGGCTGGTAAAGGCCACGGCATCGTTGCCGGTGGCGCGGCCAGAACGGTTCTTTTGCTGACGGGAATAAAAAACGTGACAGCGAAAATATTAGGTTCGAAAAATAAGATTAATAACGTCAGGGCGACGTTGAAAGCCCTGAAGATGTTAAGAATCAAGAATACGGAATAAAATTATGTCCATAGAATTGTCAAATTTAAAACCGAATCCCAAATCGAAAAAAAAGTACAAAAGAGTCGGTCGAGGCAACAGCGCTTCTGACCCGGGCAACTATTGCGGCCGGGGAATGAAAGGGCAGCGTTCAAGAAGCGGCGGGAAAAAGGGGCTGAAAATCAAGGGGTTAAGAAGCGTTTTGAGGAGTTTTCCTAAAAATAAGGGATTTAAATCGAAATTTTCGAAATTTGAGATAATTAATCTGTCAGTAATAGAGAAATTTTTCAAGGACGGGGAAACGGTAGACGGAAAAAAATTGGAGCAGATGAATCTGATTAAAGATGGAAAAAAGAAAATCAAAATTCTGGCACAGGGAGAGCTGAAGAAGAAATTAACTGTTAGAGCGCAAGCCTTTTCTCAAAAAGCGGAAGAAATGATAAAAAAGACGGGCGGACATATAGTCAAAATTTAGATTATTCCCTATAATTTATCCATAAAAGCGATAGCATGCTGGAGAAAGTAAAACAAATTTGGCAAATCAAAGACCTGAGGAAGAATTTTTTGTTCGTTTTAGCCATGCTGGTGATTTTCCGCGTTGCCGCCCATATTCCGGTGCCTGGCATCAATTTGGAAAGCCTGAAAGAATTCTTTTCCCGTAATGAAATGCTGGGCATGTTGAATATTCTTTCCGGCGGAGCCATGGCCAACTTTTCCTTAGTCGCCATGGGCGTAGCGCCGTACATCACCGCTTCAATCATCATTCAGCTTTTAACCATGATTATTCCTAAACTCGAGGAATTGAGTAAGGAAGGCGCCAGTGGCTATCAGAAGATCAATCAGTATTCGCGTTTGTTGACCGTGCCTTTGGCGATTCTCCAGTCTTATGCCATGATCATGATTTTCCGCCAGTCCAGCCAACAAATTATCGGTTCTTTGTCGAAATTCGAATTGTTCAACGTAGTAATGGTGATGACGGCCGGAACGGTTTTTCTGATGTGGCTGGGGGAATTGATTACGGAAAAGAAAATCGGAAACGGCGTATCCCTGATCATTTTCGCGGGAATCGTGGAGAAAATACCCACTTCTCTGCAACAGACGATCGCCACTTTTTCCAAAGATCAGATGTTCAATCTGCTGGTGCTGGTCATTTTATCCTTGATTACGGTGGCTGGCGTGGTGATCATCACCGAAGGTCAGCGGAACATCCCTGTTACTTATGCCCGCCGGATCCGTGGCAACCGCATGTATGGAGGAACAGATACTTATTTGCCGTTGAAAGTGAACCAGGCCGGCATGATTCCGATTATCTTTGCCATTTCCATCGTTTTATTCCCCGGATTAATCGGGCAGCTGATGTCCCGTTCCGGTTCGGTTTTCATCAATAAATTAGGAGGAGTTTTTATGAACATTACGCAGAATCAGCTGGTTTACGGCTTGTTATATTTCGTCCTGGTAGTCGCTTTCACTTATTTCTATACCAGTATCATTTTTCATCCGACTCAGATTTCCGATAATTTGCAAAAGCAGGGCGGATTCATTCCCGGCATGCGGCCGGGGCAGCCGACGGCCGATTATCTGAGCGCCGTGAGCACCAGGATTATGCTGGTGGGGGCCCTGTCCCTGGGACTGATCGCCGTTTTGCCGATTATCACCCAGAATGTTTTCAAATTTTCCAGTTTCACCGTGGGCGGCGCCGCCATTTTAATCGTGGTCAGCGTGGTTCTGGAAACAGTCAAGCAGGTGCAGGCGCAGATTTCCATGCACGAATACGAGGGAGTGTAATCATTTTAAGACGATTTTTCATGACGGAACAAGAAAAAGAAAAAATCAGCAAATTGAGAATCGTTTTCATCGGTCGGCCTGGTTCTGGTAAGGGAACGCAGGTTGATTTATTTAAAAAAAGACTGGGGTTGATTTTAATTCCTTCACCCGGCGAGATTTATCGCGACCCGGAATTCAGGCGGACGGAAATCGGGAAAAAAGTGTGTCCGCTCATCGACCGTGGTGAATTCGCGCCGAACGAGGTGACTAATCAGTTGATGAAAGAAAAGACATTCAAGCTGACGGAGAACAATACCAAAGGATTTATTTCCGAGGGTTATCCCCGAACTTTGGGTCAGGCGGAATTCGCCGACAAGGAAATAGGGATTGATCTGCTGATTAATCTGGAAATGCCGGAAGACGAGATCGTGAAAAGACTGACTAACCGCCGCATCTGCCCGAATTGCAAGGCCAATTACAACCTACTCACCCAGCCGTCCAGGCGGGAAAATATCTGTGATGCCTGCGGCACGTCTTTGATTCAGAGAGACGACGATCAGGTTGAGTCTGTAATGAATAGAATGAAAGTTTATCGTGAAACCGCGGAGCCAACCATTGCTTATTATCGTCGTCAGGGCAAGGTGATTGACATCAACGGTAATCAGCCCATAGAAAAAGTTTTTGACGATATTATAATGAAAATTATTCCCAATGCTGATTAAGACTCCGGAAGAAATAGAAATTATGCGTCAGGCGGGAGAAATTCTGTCCGGCGTAATGAAAAAAATCGTCCCGTATGTCAAACGGGGCGTTTCTACTTTGGAATTGGACGAAAGAGCCGAAAATTTCATTATCCGGGCCGGCGCTGAGCCGGGATTCAAGGATTATGGAGAAGAAAATCCTTATCCAGCCACTCTTTGCGCTTCAGTCAATAATGAAGTGGTTCATAGTCTGCCCAGGAAGGATAAAATTCTCCAAGAAGGGGATATTATCGGTCTTGATGGCGGAGTCAGGTATAAAGGATATTATTCAGACATGGCCTTAACCCTTGGAGTGGGAAAGATTTCCCCATTGGCCAGAAAGCTTATCAGGACGACCGAACAATCATTGGAACTGGCGATTAAGAATATCAAACCAGATGTTCATTTGGGCGACATTTCCCGGCTTATCCAGTCTTTTGTGGAGAAAAACGGATTTTCAGTCGTTCGTCAGCTTTGCGGGCACGGCATCGGCAAAGACTTGCACGAAGAACCGAACGTTTTTAATTACGGGGAAAAAGGAACCGGGTTGATTTTGAAACCGGGCATGGTTTTGGCTATCGAGCCCATGGTCAATATTGGAAATTGGAAAGTAAAGAATTTGGACGACGGATGGACTATTGTCACGGAGGACGGCTCTTTGTCGGCTCATTTCGAACATACGATTTTGGTTACGGAAAAAGGGGCGGAAGTCCTGACGCATATTGACAAAAACGATTAATTTGTTATCATATTTTTGTAATTAAGATCTTTAAACAAAAAACAAAAAAGGGAGGAAAAAATGAAAGAGATCAGAGAAGAAATCAGAGCAACGGCCATATTCGCCGGTGTTTTTTTAGTCATCGTGTGGATGACCCGGCATCAACCCGGAGCGGTATCATTAGGATGTTTAGCGGCGTCGTTCATGCTTTTTCTTTCCATTATAGGAAAGAAGATTCCCTGGACGGTTTTCATAGCCGTTAATCCGTCTTTGGCGGCCGTTATAGTGGGGATAATGAAGCAAAAGAACGCGGGAGTGTTCGACATCGTATTCCTCGTCCTGCTCCTGATAATCATCGTCGTTGCTTTCAATTTTTGGGCCCTCTCCATAATGAGAGGAGTCAGGGATAAATATTATCCCCGGAAACCTGATTTGGGAAAAATAAAAAAAAGATTTTTCTTTTGTCAGGGAATCATTTTTCTTCTTCTAGTGATAGTTTCGATATTATAAATATTCCACAATATTTATATATATCAAAAGGGCCTATAAAGGCCCTTTTTTATAAATAAAAAAGGGTGGCTAACGGGGGTCGAACCCGTGATAAGACTTCCACAGAGTCTTGTGTTACCACTACACTATAGCCACCATGGATGGTACCCCCAAGAGGAGTCGAACCTCTATCCAGAGTTTAGAAAACTCTTGTTCTGTCCGTTGAACTATGGGGGCCCAACTTTGCTCCGATTTACATCGGAGCTTCGATTTTAAAACTACATTTTTCTTAAAGCAATGATGCGATCCTGGACGGAAGGATGCGTACTAAAGAGATTAGCGGTGAAGCTTTTTATTTGGCCGAAAGGACTGATGATATAGAGATGGGCCATGGCAGGACTGATGTTTTTCAGGGGTTTTTCATACCTGGATATTTTTTCCAAAGCCCGGGCCAGGCCTTCGGGGTAACGGGTTAATAAAGCGCCTGAAGCATCAGCCAGATATTCTCTTTTTCTAGAAATAGCCAGTTTGATCAGTTGGGCGATTAAAGGGGAGAGGATGATAAAGATCAACCCGAGCAGAAGAAAGATCATGCCGGCTGACCCTGCTTTGTTGTCGCGGCTGCGGTTACCCAAAGAACCGATTCTGAAAAACCATTGGGACAGGATGCTGACCATACCTATCAGGACGACTGCCAGAGTCATCAGTCTGATATCGTAATTTTTTATATGGGAAAGTTCGTGGGCGATCACTCCTTCTAATTCCTCGTTTTCCATCTTTTCTATCAGGCCCGTAGTCAGGGCGATGGAGGCGTGCTGCGGATCGCGACCGGTGGCAAAAGCATTGGGAGCCGGATCGTCGATGACATGTATTTTCGGCACGGAAATGCCGGCGGTGATGCAGAGATTTTCCACCATGTTGGAGACGTAGGGATTCTGTTCTTTTTTTATTTCCTTGGCGCCGGCGGTCCAGAGCGCCACTTTGTCGCCGGAATAATATCCGCCCAGGCTCATCACGACGGCGATTATCATTGCCAGAATCAATCCGGCGTAGCCCATGTCGCTGATGCGGCTGAAAATCCATCCCAGGAGAACGATGAAAACCACGAAGATGGCCGTTAGGATCAAAGATTTTCTTTTATTGCTGTCTATTTGAGAATACATAAAATATAATGTAAAATGCAAAAATCAAAATTTAAAATTTACTGTTGAATTAAATTCCTTTACGATAATCTAGCGCCTTTTTCGCAATATTACAGTCATTATGTTTTATGGCGTTGCCGACCGTGAAAGGCTTGATAAACCTCTTTTAGATGCTGGTCCGTGACGTGCGTGTATATCTGGGTGGTGGTGATGTTCTTGTGGCCGAGCATTTCCTGGACCGCCCTTAAGTCAGCGCCGCCGGAAAGAAGGTCGGTCGCGAACGAATGTCTTAAGCTATGCGTCGTTATCCTTTTGGTCAATCCGGCGATTTTGGCGTATTTTCTTACCAAGCGCTGGATGGAGCGGGGCGTCAAACCCGCTTCTTGGGAATTTTTTTGGATTGCTTTTTTGGTTTTTTCCGAAGCTCGGTCATAACGGATGAAAAGGGCGTCTTCCAGGTCGGCTCTTGATTCCAGATATTTTTTCAGGCAGTAAAGAGCCTGATTAGAAAGGAAGACTACGCGCCAGTGGCCGCCTTTTCCCCGCACGCTGAATTCATTCTTTTTCAGGTTGACGTCGTCTTTTTTTAAATGGACTAATTCAGAGACCCGCAGGCCGGTGGAAAAAAGAAGTTCCAAAATGGCCTTATCGCGGAGTTTAATAATGTCTTCCTGTTTGGTTTGGAAAGGCGCAGCCAGGAATTTTTCCAGATCATTGCCCTCCAGGAAGGAAATCTGCCTTTCCCTTATTTTAGCCAGGTCTATTTTTTCCGGAGAAAGGACCTTGATATCCCTTTTAGCCAGGTATTTCAAAAATACGCGCAGGGAGATGAGATGATAATTGAGCGTGGCCAGGGAAAGACTGCCGCCGCGGGGATTTTTAAGACGAGAAAGCCATAGTCGGTATTTTCTGATAATTTCCGTTGTAATTTGTTCCGGAGAATCGATTTGCGATTGTTTTAAGAATCTTTTCAAATAGAGGTTATAATTCCGGACCGTCAGCTGGCTGGCGCCCTTTTCAATTTCCAAGTATTCGAGAAATTCAACGATTAAGTTTTTTAAATCCCAGGACATAGATTTTTTCCTTAAAACAGGGTAATGATAACAGTTTTTTTTGTTTTGTCAAGATTTTGCGACACAAACGTTTTTTCTTATCTTCCACCAGTATCCCAGGAAAACGCCGGCCGAATCAAAGCAGACATCGGCTAAAGCCATATTCCTCCCCGGCACAAAGCTCTGGTGGAATTCGTCGAGCAGGGCGTAAATGATACCGATGACCAGGGCCTGTTTCAGATTTTTGTCCAGTGGTCGGGCCAATAACAGGAAAAGCACGGCGTATTCCAGTAAATGGGCGATTTTTCTCAGGATCAGATCATAAACCTTTTCCAGGCCACTTTGCAAATCAGGGATGGAAGAAAGAAAAAAAATAAAGGCCATCCAGAGGATTACCGGCAACCATAAATTGATGATTTTTTTCAACATTTCTTAATTTTATTTAAAGTCTTAGTTTAGTCAAGGTCTTGACATTTCCGCCAAAATATACTAGCTATATACATACTAAGACAGTAAATTACAATCAACAAAGGAGGATTTGATGGAATTTTTAAAAGTTCTTTCAAGTGATTTGTCTCTTGGCTCCTGCGACGGCCAACAAACCATCGCCCAGGCCAAGGATGTTTTCACCTACCGTGACTCCGATTTCGGGAATTGGGGGTTAAACAGGGCAAGCGAGTCTGCAAAAGAAATGAAGGTCAAAGTCTATGAGATGAAAAAAGACGCGACCTTCAACCAGATGTTCAATGATATAAATTCGGACCTAAATAAACTCTGTCTGTTCCAGGGGCAGATTATAGAGTTTGTTCAAAAATACCGGGAACATCTACGGCCGAACGGCTATGCGACATTCTTCCTATTCAAGAGAGGTAGAAAGTTTTTCGTTGCCCGCGTGTACGTGGGTTCCAGCGATCTCGAGGTGGATGTCAGTAGGTTCGAGAGTGTCTGCGCCTGGCGCGCCGGTTGTCGTCGTCGGCTCGTTGCCCCGCAACTGCCCTAACACTGTGTCCTTTTGAATCTATTGAATCTTTGAAACTTGGCCCCTTGGATTCTTATCTTTCCAAAGGGCTTTTTGTATAATAGGGAAAATTATTCTATCTAATATTTTCTGTTTTCTTTCGCAATTTGTAGGTATTTCCGTGTTTTAACATTCCCGGATAAAATACTATGGATTGTTCGCTTGGTTTCTCCGAAAGTCGTTTTATCATCCGTTTTTTTTGCGGTCGTTCTTAATATCCGATAATAGGGGAAATTAATCCAGCCAAGAAAATCGATGCCCGAAGCCAATGTCTTAATGAATATTTTATCAGAATGGAGAGAGAGTTTAAGCTTTGTTTCAAGAAAATCTGAAATTAAAGGAATGATTTTCGTCAACCATTCTCTATCGTCATTAAAAATGACGAAATTATCGACATAGCGAATGTAATACTTTCCACCAGAACAAAAGTTGATAAAACTTTCTCTTGCCGTCGCTAAACTTGACGGCTTAAAGTTTTTTTTTCAATTAACTTGGAAAATAAAGGAATTTCCCATCAAAAATATGCTAATTTATCCGGCCAATTAGATGAGATAGGTAAAATGTTAGGCGGTTGGAAAAGGGGTTTAGAAAACAAAACTCCCGCCAGATAACGAGAGAAATAAGCAGTTGCGGGGCAACGAGCTGAGGATAACCACAAGCAAACTAGACATAGGCGAACTTGAACCGAAAGACATCCATCTTGAGACCGTCAGAATTCACGTTCACGTCGGCAACGAAAAACGCACGGCCTGTCATCCAGGTCACTGCCAGTCGAATGATACAAACTGGCTGTATTTATTTTAGATTTCAAAGTCCACTAACAGACCGCGCCAACTACGAATATTTTTTTATTTGAAATACACATTCACTCTCTTGCCGGCCATAACCAGCAAGACACCCGAATGCGAATCCCAACGGTTCTGGTCCCGAAGCCATGACCTCGAAATTTCCAGTACCGCTCCACTATGATACGAAAAACCCTTCGAAAAAGTAAGAATCCGAAGGGTTATTTTCAAAGGTTTTAACAAAAGAACACAGGATCAAGGCAGTTGCGGGGCAACGAGCCGAAGATGATAACAAGCATCCCAGACATAGACGCCCCCGAGCCGACCGACACCTACCCCTTCACCGCCAGAAGACACGTACACGCCGGCAACGAAAATTTTTCCACCACTTCTAAACAGGAAAAATG
>Ga0172371_10003003_pt1 | contig 26423 bp, 23 predicted proteins | sample Lak12m_FD_114543 | JGI IMG/M metagenome (GOLD analysis project Ga0172371, IMG submission 114543) | Freshwater microbial communities from Kabuno Bay, South-Kivu, Congo - kab_022012_12m | ecosystem: Environmental > Aquatic > Freshwater > Lake | place: Democratic Republic of the Congo: South-Kivu... | reverse complement strand
GTGCTGATGGTCCGCTGGGGCATCTCACCGTGGACCTGGAAGCTGACCATGGCCTGCATCTGCCCGAGCATGTCGGTCTGCCCGACCAGGCGCACGTCCGTGTCCTCCATCAGTTTCAGCAGGTTGGTCTGGACCCCGCGACCGGACACGTCGCGGCCCCCGTCCTGGACGCGGCTGGCGATCTTGTCGACCTCGTCGATGTAGACGATGCCGTACTGGGCCACCTCCGGGTCGTTGTCGGCCATGCGGACGAGGTCGCGGACGATATCCTCCACGTCGTAACCGACGTAGCCGGTCTCGCTGAACTTGGTGGCGTCGGCCTTGGCCAGTGGCACGCCGATGAGCCGCGCGGCACACCGCATGAGATAGGTCTTCCCCACGCCGGTGGGCCCCAGCAGAAGCACATTATGCTTGGCGTAATCGCTGCGGGCCGCCTCGGCCTTCTCCAGGCAGCGCCGCACGTGGTGGTAGTGATCGCAGAGCGCCACGCTCAGCACCCGCTTCGCTTCGTCCTGGCTGATGACAAACCGGTCCAGGTAGTCGCGGATGTCCCGTGGCGTCAGGTCAAAGCGCCGCAGGCGGCGCAGCAGCGCCTCGCGCCCAGGGCTGGCTCCGCCAGTGGCCCCCTCGGCCGCACCGGCCCGGCGCCCGGCCTCTGCGAAGAAGCTCCTCACCCCCTTCAGCAGGTCGGTCAGGGACTCCGGCTGACCGTCTGCCGGGGATCGGTCTCTATCCTGATCCATCGAGGCTCTCCATCGCGCCGCACCGCCCCGGCAACGGGCGCGGGGCTCATCCAGTTCACCGCGTCCAGGACGTGGACTGCGAGGGCACGCCGCATCCCCTCAACCGCGGCGCGCGGGGTCAACCGCTGGCACGAAACAGGTCGTAGAAACGGTCTTCGTACTCGTCAAACAGGCCGTAGCCGCGCAGTTTCTCGCCCAGCGCCCGGGCCCGGGCCCGGTCGCCCGCAGCAGCCCGGAAATCAGACTCGATCTCGATGCGCACCGCGTTGGGGACGTTGTGGCTGGCCGCCTGGAGCAGCCCTCGGCCGGCCAGGTCCCGCGTATTCTGCGGCAACGATCGGCGCACGACATCGTGGATGAAGCGCAGGAGGGAGACCTCCCAGTGATCGTCCACGCCGATGACCACGCCGCACAGCTCGCTCTCGCTCGCCTTGGCGCGCTTGGTGACCTGGTCACCGATCTCGTCGATGTTGCCTTGGACGACCTCCTCGCTGTGCTCCTCCTTGCGGAACTGCAGGCCGTACTCGATGATGCGCAGACCTTCCGTGCTGCGCAGCACCCCCTCGATGTACTCGCGGGCATCGGCACCGAAGTTGACCAGGGCCTGGTTGACGAAGTAGCGCGGCGTGACCACCCGGGGTCGCAGAGCGGTGATCTGCCCCTGGCGAATGCGGACCTGGCCCACCGTGTCCAGGACCTCCGTGAGCATGTAGTAGCGCACGCTCGTCTCGCCGAACGTCTCCAGCACCTTCGGCGGCGCATAGACCACCCGCGTCGTCTTCGCAGCGTACCACAGATCGGCGTAACTGGCCATGGTGTCGTCAGACCCGGGCGCCAGTGCGCCCTTGGGCAGGCATGAGGGATAGGTTCGGCAGCGGGGATGCCTGCAGTGCTGCCCGAATATACCCGTACGTGGGCCGCTTTCGAGCTGGCCCCAGGGTCATGGAGCCGCCGCCTTGAGGCCGGTGGCGGCCAGCAGTTCACGCACACGGGCCTGCACCTTGCGGACATTCGCCGGGCCCATCCGCAGCAGGTGCTTGCGGGCGTCGCTCTGCGACTGCAAGGCGCTGTCGGCAAAGGCGTAGGTCTGGCCAGACGGCACCACGTAGACCGGCTCCGCGGGGACCGGTACCGCCAGAATCTCAGCCGCCGCGCTGGCCAGGATGTCCCGGAAACGGCCTTGCCCATAGCCGAGTTCGCGGTACGCCAGGTCCAGCGCCGGCTCGACACGCTGGTACGCGGCCCCCACCGCAGCAGCATCCCCGTGGCAGAACACCGCGACGACACGGTCGTAGCGACTGTAGGACGCCGGCGCGATCACCGTCCCCTTGCCCGCCTGGGCAACCTGGAAGGACTGCGTCGGCTCCAGGAACGAGAGGTGCTGGCGCGGACTGGTCCCTTGCGAAATGCAGTCCACCGCGGCCACGAGCCGACGGATAGTCCCCGGAGTACTGGCCCACCGGGCCACCTCCGGAAACGCCGCAAACAGCTTCCCGGCAAGATCCTGGACGACCCGCGTGGCCGAATCCATGTCATCGGCCCCGGCGCCCTCGCCCGCGGGTGCAGGCAAGGACGCAGACGCCCCCGAGGCCACCCCATTGCGCCCGGTGGACGGGGCGGTCACGCCCGACTCCGGGTGGCCAAAGGGGCTCAGCCCGCCGCCACTCGGAGCGGTCGCGCCGGGCGGCACCGGCGCGGGCGGCGGCGCCTCCGGTTCCCCGGCGAACCAGATGCGGTATGCGGCGAACAGCGCTGCCAGGGCCACGGGAGGCCCACCGTAGATCCAGACCGCCCGCGGTATCGGTATGAGCATGGCTGCACTCCCAGGCCCGGCCGGCCACCCGGTAAGGAGGCCCGACCCGAGCCGTGATGATACCGGAATATAGCATCTCCCCCGGAGCGCGGGTCCGCCGGCGCCGCACGGAAACCCAGCCGGGGCAGGCGCGAGTACGCCGCCTTGTGGACCGCGGTCCTCAGACAGCCCGGGTGCGCTCGGGCCGTTCCCTGATCCCCTGCCCCGCCGCGCTGCGGTGACCGGGAGGCGCAGCGGGAGGACTGCTGTGGCAGTCGGCTCGCAAGCGAGGCAATGCGTGCTATCGTCGCGGGCGTTGTGTACCGTCTATCCGCGTTGCCGTTCAGGCGGTAGCGGCTGGCTGTGCGAGGCATGCCTATGGCCACCTTGAACTACCGAAGCGCTGGCGTCGACTACGACGTCCTGGACACGTTCAAACGAGCCTGCCAGGCGGCGGCGACGACCACCGTAGGGAAACTGGCGGCGCACGGGCTGGCAGAGCCGCCCGGGATCCGTGGCGAGAGTGGGTACCTGATGGAAGCCCCGGAAGCGTACTACGCCCACGTTGAGGAGGCCCTTGGCACGAAGATCCTGGTGGCCGACGCCATGTACCGGCTGACGGGGAAGAGCTACTATGCGCAGGTAGCCATTGACGACGTGGCCACCATTGCGAACGACCTGTGCGCCGTGGGTGCGCTTCCGCTATCGGTCGCGATGTATGTGGCCGTAGGGGAGAACGAGTACCTGGCGGATGCCCGGCGGGCGCAGGATCTGGCCCAGGGGTTTGCCGAGGGTTGTCGGCGGTCGGGGGCCGTGTGGAGCGGCGGGGAGACCCAGACGCTGAAGGGCATGGTCACACCGGGTACGGCGATCCTGGGGGGATCGGCCGTTGGCCGCATCGCGCCGAAATCGCTGCGGGTATGCGGCGACGTTGAGGATGGCGATGTGATGATCTTCCTGGGCAGCAGCGGGGTGCAGACCAACGGCTTGACCCTGTGCCGGGCGGTGGCTGAGCGTCTGCCGCAGGGCTACCTGACGGCGTTGGCGGACGGTCGGTCGTATGGCGAGGCGCTGCTGGACGCCTCGGTGATCTACGTGCCCTATGTCGCGGCCTGCCAGCGGGCGGGGATCCGTCTGCACTACGCTGCCCACATGACCGGTCACGGTTGGCGCAAGCTGATGCGGCTGGAAGCGCCGTTCGTATACCGGGTAGACACCGTGCCAAAGCCCCAGCCGGTCTTCGACCTGCTGGTCAAGGCAACCGGTCTCGAGGCGCGCGAAGCCTATGGCACGTTCAACATGGGCGTTGGCTTTGTGGTCTACGTTCCTGAGCCCTGTGCTGGCGCCTGCCTGGACCTGGCCAAGGAGACGGGCTTCGAGGCCTGGTTTGGCGGCACGGTGCGCCGGGAAGGCGGGCGCAAGGCCGTCGAGATTCCGGCGCTGGGCATCGCCTACGAGGCCGGTTCGCTCAAGATACGCTGATGCGGTCGCCCCGCGGTCGCTTTCCGCGGCTGGCGCTGCCGCGTCTCTCTCCAGCGTGTCATACCACTTGGACGTCAGCCCTAGAGCATTGCTGGACCGGCCGCGGCCACAGGGGCGAACGCCCCCGCGGCCATGCCCACGAGGCCGTGGGCGCTCCAGCCGGATGGCCGGGGACTGCGCGGTCGCAGGGCGCGGTACCGGCCAATGCTCTACGACGGACGTGGAATCGGTATCCGTGGCAGCCCGCCGCGGCGGGACTCGGCATGGGACTCGGCGCGGCGGGCCGGCTACGGGTTCACTGGCCAGGCTTCTTGTCGGTCTTGGCGAGGAGCTCTTGGGCGCGTTGGGTGCTGGCCGGGCTGACACCAGCCTGGGCGATGCGCTTCGCTGCGGCGGCGGCTTCGGCGGCATGCTGAGGGGCGATCTGCTCCGCGATGGCGAGGGTGGCCACGGCGGCCTCTTCCTTGAGGTCCGGGGTACCCAGGAAACCCGCGGCGGTCTCCAGCGCCTGGGTCGAGGGCAGAGCTGCCAGGGCGGTCAGGGCCAGGAGGCGTTCCTCTCTGCGCTCGGCCAGGGGCAAGGCGCGTCCCAGCGCGGCGAGCTTGGCTTCGACGGGGGCATCGAGCAGGGGGATGAGGCGGAAGGCCCCGCGGAGGGCGAGGATGCGGGCGCGGGGGTTGGGGGGTTGTTCGGCGAGCCCGAGAATCTGGTCCAGGGCCGCGGGGGTCGGCCAGTTGCAGAGGACGGAAACGGCCTCGTCCCGGGTTTCGGTATCGGCGTCCTTGATCGCCTGCTGTACGGCCGCGAGGGCTGCCGGTCCGCGGGCGGCGCGCAGGACGCGGAGCAGGGCCCGGCGGGGTGCAGGGGAAGCCTGCGGGAGGGCGGCGCAGAGGGCCTGGCTGAGGGCCGGCGGGGCGGCCCCGGCAGTGATGGTCACCGTGTCGTTCTCACGGACCGTTTTGGCTTCGGTGGTGCCGTCGACGGTATACTCCAGGCGCATGGACTTGGGGACGTTGGGCACGGGGTCACCGAAGTTGCTGTTACTGGCATCGATGGCGAAGGTGCCGGCGGCGACCATGGCGGCCACCTTGGCGGTGACGTCTGCGCCGGGGCCATCGGGCAGCTTCCCATAGAACGCCTTGCGGATGGTGACTCGTCCGGGGGCGGGCCGGGCTTCGCGCACGCAGAGGGCCACCAGGGCCTCCTCGACGGCCTGCAGGGTCGGTGCCGAGGGCGCCTGCAGAAGCAACCGGATGAGGGTCTCGAACTGGTCGGCGCCGGAGAGGTCGCCCAGGACTTTGATGGCGCTGGTACGGACGCCCTCATCGGCATCCTGGGCGGCCTTGAGGAGAGCGGGGAGCGCGGCGACGACGCGGCGCTGCCCGAGGAGCTCGATGGCGGCGCTGCGGGCGGCCGCGTCGCCCTGGGCCAGCTGGGCCATCAGGGCGGCATCCACCTGGGGCCCGGCCAGGGCGGCGAGGGTCTCCTTGGCGGCGCGGGCGACGGCGACCTCGGGGTCCCGTTGCAGGTCCGCCAGGACGACCGTGGCGGAGGCATCGCCAACTTCGGCCAGGACACGGACCGCAGCCACGCGGGCGAGGACATCGCCACGGCGGGCGAGGTCGAGGATGGCCGGGAGAGCGGCGGGGTCGCTGCGTTTGCCGAGGACTGAGAGGGCCAGGACCTGCCGGTCGGGGGGGAGCTTCGCGAGGGCGTCTGCCAGGGACTTGGTCACCGCGGCGCCGGGCAGTTCCATGGCCGTCCGGGCCGCGGCAGCGGCGAGGGCGTAGTCTTCCCCGCGCAGGGTCTCGAGGACCAACGGCAAGGCCTCGTCTCCACGCCCGAGCACGGCGCCGCGGAGGCCGGCGGCGCGGACCTGGTGGGGAGCCTGGGGCAAGGAGCGCAGGCTGTCATAGATAGCCAGGGACTGGGCCCGGTCCTCGGCGCGCCTGGTAGCCGCGAGGGACTCGGCTCCGCGGAGCAGGCCCTCGATGATGGCGGGGCGAGTCTCCGGCGCGGCGGCGGGCAGGGCTGAGGCGAGGGCCTGTCCGGCGGCCGGGGTACCGATCTGGCCCAGGGCACGGGCAGCGGCCTGGCGGACCTGGGCATCGGGGTCTGAGAGCCGCTTGGCCAGGGCGTCGACAGCCCCGGCATCGCGGCGGGCGGAGAGGGAGCCGATGACGCCGACGAGGGTGTGGCCGGAGAGGCGGTCGAGGGCAGCGCGGAGGGCCGCATCGACGGCCGGATCCGGTATGGGTTCGAGGGCGTAGCGGGCCATAGGGGAGAGTTTGTCGTCAGCGAGCAGGCGAGCGAGGGCGGGCACTGCGGCAGGAGTCGCGATGCGGACGAGGGCCCGGCAGGCGGCGGCCTTGGCAGGGAAGTCCGCAGCGGACGTAAGCACGGCGATCTGCTTGGCCTCTTCCTCGGCGGGAGTGGCGGCCGCCGAGGCCGTGCGGCAGGCCGTCAGGAGGAGGGCTCCTGCGGCGAGCCAGGCAGCCGGGGTGGTGGTCATGCGTCGGAGGGTATGCATCGTAGGGTACACCTTTGTGGCCTGGGGGAGGGTTCAGATGATGTAGGGCTCGCGCATGGCCCTGGCGCGCAGGCGGTTGGCCTCGGGGTCGTCGGGGAACTCGGCCTTGACGGGGTCAAAGCGCAGGTTGCGTCCGAGCCACATGCAGATGTTGGCCGCGTGAACGGTCGTCATCGAGCGGTACATCACCTCGGGGTTGGCCACGGTCAGGCGACGCGAGCGGACGCAGTCGAAGAAGTCACGGACATGGTTGAGGGAGCGCTGCGTGCGGGCGGTGTAGTCGCGCACGATCTTGTGGTAGTCCGCGAGGAGGGCCGGCGAGGAGACATCGGGTTTCGAGTAGCCGTCGGCGGCGGCGACCCAGCCTTCGCTGCCATCGAAGCGCATGCCGCAGGAGCCATGCCAGTATTGGTCGCCGCGGGACAGGATCATGCGCGTGCCCTTGGCGAAGCTGGTGACCATGCCATCGCCGGTATCGTTCTTGGTGACCTCATAGGACACGGGGGACGTATCGAGGGCGTCGAGGCCGGCCTGGGCCTGGGCAAAGGTATGGGAGCCCCACTCGCCGATACAGGAGGTATGGAAATCGTACTGACCGCGCCAGCCGCCGCCGACATAGCCGCTGTTATAGGGTCGCCATGGGCAAGGTCCGAGCCAAGCATCCCAGTCCACCTCGTCCTTGGGTGGCTCGGTCTCGGCCGGGCGCCAGTCATGGGTCATGAAGGCGTTATCCCACGGGGCGATATGGGCATAGGCCGTGTGGACCTTACCGAGGCGGCCGCTGCGGGCCATCTCGATGCAGTAGACGAAGTTGGCTTCACTGAGGCGCTGGGTACCGGTCTGGTAGACGCGGGCGTAGCGTCGGGCGGTGGCGACGACGGCCTGGCCCTCGGCGATGGTCATGCAGGAGGGCTTCTCGGTGTAGATGTCCTTACCGGCGCGCATGGCCCAGATGGAGGCCAAGGCGTGCCAGCGGTCGCCGGTGGCGATGAGGACGGCGTCGAGGTCGGGCCGAGCGGCAAGGAACTCGCGCAGGTCGGGGTACATGGCGCAGTCGGTGTTGCCATAGCGCTCGTCGACCAACTTCTTGATGGCCTGGCGTCGCGCCTTGCGGGCATCGCAGATGGCGAGGAACTGGACGTCCTTCTCGCCCAGCATCCAGCCGAGGTCGCTGGTGCCGCGGCCGCCGAGGCCGATACCGCCGAGGAGGATCCGCTCGCTGGGCGGCACGGCGCCGTCGCGGCCGAGGGCGCGGGCAGGGACGATGGTGGGAAGCGCGAGCACCGCGCCGCCACTCGCGAGGGTCTTGAGGAAACCGCGTCGGGTCTGCGCCGGGCTGGGCTCCGAGGGGTTCCGGGTCCGAGGTTCTGCCATCCGGGATCTCCTTTGGCGAGGCCGGGGTCCCGTAGTGGCGTCCCGGCGTTCGCTGTCAGCAGTCATGGTAGCGCCTCAGGGGCCGGCGTGCAACCCGTGTGGCGCGCGGACACGTAGCCCCTCAGTGAGGGGCCGGGATGGCTCTGGCGGCAGGAGTGCCGCCTTCAGGCGGGATCGGGACCGGCTGAAGCCGGGACTCCTGACCGGGCGGGGCAACCTGGGCTGAAGCCGCGGCGGGCCGGACTGAGGGGTTACCGCGGGCCCCCATGCGGGCCACCGGCGAGGCGCTACCGGCCGGAGGCGGACCGTGCCTTGGCGAGGGCCAGTTCATGGGCCTCGGCATAGTGCTGGCTCAGGTTGCTCCAGTCAAAGCGGTCGGCAGAACTCTCCACGGCATTGCGCAGGGCGATGCGATCACGGCGTGCGAGGCGGGTGAAGTCGAGGAGCCAGTTGGCCATCTCCTCGGCCGCGGATTCGTAGGTATTTCCGCGGCGGTGGACGACGAAGAGGCCCCGGCGCTGGTGGTCGGGCATGTTCCTGAGGAGGTAGGAACCGAAGCCGCTCAGGTCGCTGGTGACGGCGGGGATCCCGCAAGCCACGCACTCCAGGGGGGTATAGCCCCAAGGCTCGTAGGCGCTGGGGAAGATGCCCAGGTGGCAGCCCCGCACGAACTGGCCGTAGTCGATGCCGAAGAGCGGGTTGCCCGAGGTGACGAAGTCGGGGTGGTAGACAACCTTGACGGGGTCGTCGGGGCGGTTGAGGAGCTGGCAGCGCCGGAATTGGCCTAGGACCTCGTCGTGGATATCGTCCACCAGGTCGTGAGTGACGATGAAGGGCAGCCGGTTGACCTTCCAGGCGTGGAGCATGCGGCGCAGGCGAAGGCGCATGGTCTCGGTAACCAGGTCCTCGAAGCGAGGCATCTGGGCCTTGGCGGCACTGACGAAGAGTTCCTCACCGATCTGGTTACGGATGGCATCGCAGGCGTCGCGCATATCCTCGAGCAGGGCCCGGCAGCGCAGGACCTCGGGGTTGATGGAGCGACAGGGGGCGCGGGTGATGAGGACGAAGACGACCGTCTTGTCGATCGGTTCCCGTTTCATGCGGGCGTTGAGGCGGGCCAGGGCCTCGATGGTCAGGTCGAAGCCCTTGTTGCGGTACTCGAGGCGGCCGGAGCTGAAGAAGTAGAGGGTCCGGTCCAGGTCGAACGAGTAAGACGGGAAGAAGTGGGCCATGACGAAGCGGTTGATGCGCTCCTTATACTCCCGGTGGAGGTTCTGGAACTCGTGCATGGCGACGAAGCGTTCCAGGTTGAGGCCATTGGGGAGGACGAGGTCCGGTCGCCGCCCCAGGAGGTACTCGCACTCTGCGCCGGTGATCTCGCTGACGGTCGTGAACACGTGGGCGCCGTGGGCGGCGGCCCGTTCGAGGCGGACCTGGGCATCGATATTGAAGCGTCGGGCGTCGTCTTCCCAGGACACCTGCGGCAGATGATCGTAGAAACCCGGGTCGCACATGGCCTCGTAGCGTCCGAGGGACGTGGCATGGGTGGTGAAGACCGTAGCCAGCGGCAGGCGTTCGTGGCGGATCTCGGGGAGGGCGGTGGCGGCCATCCATTCGTGGAAGTGCACCACCACCGGTCGCGACGAGGCGAAGGCGGAGGCGACGAGGCGGAGGAAGCGGAGGGCGCAAGCCCCGAAAGCGATGACGCGGTTCACGAGGGCGTCGTCGCCGGGGAGACCGATGCGATGGTGGTCCCAGATCAGGTACTTGGTCTCATCAAGGCGGATCGCGGGACTTTGGGGATCCAGGAGGATGGTCTGGGGCTTGCCCGTGACCAGCCAGGTGCCGAAGTGGGCGTCGACGCCGTCGCGGCGCAGGGCGTCGAGGATCTCGGCCAGGCCGGGTGGCGCCGGGGCCTCCTCGAACTCGCCAGGGCTGACGGCGGGGTCGTAGGGGCCCACCACCACGTACCGGTCCCCCCAGCGCTTGACCATGCTGGGGATCTTCGAGCGGATGACGGTGTAGATCCCGCCCAGTTGCTGGCAGACCTCCCAGGCCACCTCGAAGAGCAAGGGCTCCCCGAGATGCCCGAGCGGATCGCGGCGGGCCCGAGGGTCTGCCGACGGCGATGGTTTGGCGCTCATGCCTTTGCCCTGTCTACTGCCAGCGACCGCTGACCGTGCGGGTCCCGCAGGCGGCAGACCCTCCGGGACCCTCGCGGCGGACGCCCGAGAGGGTAAGGCAGAGGCGGGCCCGTGTCAAGTGGGGCCGGCAGGCTGCGGGGAGACACCCCGGCGATCGCGGGCGGCATCCGGCGTGTGCCTGCCGGCGGCGTCATCGGGCGTGGCGCAGACCCCTGCCGGCACGCACTGGCTCACTCCCAAGGCCCGCTGAGGAGGGGGATACGGACCAGGTTGCCCGCCATCGGCTGCAGGGACCCCGTGTCGGTCATCGACCACGGGCGGAACCCGTGGCTTGAGGCAGGCCCTTCGACGGGCGCATGGCCGCACAAGCCACCGCGCTCCGTCCGTGGCGCTGACCTGGCTGAGGGAAGGACGGTCGCCTCACCACGGAGCGACTGCTCCACGACGGACGCACGGTCCGTATCAGCGCCCTTGGGAAGGTCCGGGCTGGGTGGCCGGGGCTGCGGGCAGCAGGGCGAGGTAATCGAGGTTGACACCGACATCGCCACCAGGAGCGGTCATGCGGACGGTGATGGGTGTGCCGGTGGCGGTGAACGACGCCGCCGGACCAGCGTGTCTCAGCGCCGGCGTCCGTGCTCCAGAGGTTCCACTTGCCGGGGACGAGGCGGTCTCTGAGCCAGGCCTCGGCGGGTTCGGTACAGGTCTCGGCCTCGAACCGGAGGGGTTCCCAGCGTTGGGGCTCGGCGCCAAGAGCCGCCGTGGCGAAGAGCACACCGATACCCGGGAGCAGTGCGTGCCGGAGCGGGGTCACCGTATCGTCTCCTCGGCAGGTATTGGCTATGGAGTGCCATGGGGCGTCTCCAGCCGGCCGCGAGGACGCTCAGGACCCCCGCACCATGCAGGCCTGCATGGTCCCGGTCTCGTCGCAGGTGAAGAAGCCCACCGTGCCGTCCGGCGAGAGGGACGGGGGGATGTGGCAGGTCTTGTTCCACGACGAGCGCGGCCGGAGCAGCCGCCGGGTCTATGAGGCCGCAGAGGCAGCCTGGGCTGCAGCCGGCACGGCAGCGGCGGCCGGGGTGCCCATGTCCAGCGCGACGATGGACTTCTGGGGGCACTTCTCGACGCAGACCCCGCAGCGGGTGCACTTGGCGGAGTCGATGGCCGCGAGGTTGTCGGTCACGACGATGGCATCTGCCGGGCAGTTCTTCTCGCAAAGCCGGCAGGCGATGCAGGCCAGGGGGCAGGTCTCCTTCGCCCTCTTGCCGCGGTCGAGGTTCCGGCAGGCAACGAGGACGGTCTGGTGCTTGGGGACCATGCGGATCAGCTTGCGGGGGCAGGCCGCCACGCACTTCTGGCAGGAGCGGCACTTCCCCCGGTTCACGAGAGCGAGGCCATCGGGGGTGATGGCGATGGCATCGAACGGGCAGGCGCGCACGCAACTGCCGAGGCCGAGACAGCCCTGGGCGCAAAGCTTGTCACCGCCGAATAGGAGGTTCGCTGCCCGGCAGTCCTGCACGCCGACGTACTCGTACTTCATGCGGGCAGTGTGGCGTCCGGCCTGACAGGCCACGAAGGCGACCAGTTCGGCCTGGGGTTCGAGGGAGAGGCCCATGGCCTTGGCGAGTTTGCCGGCCACGGCCGATCCGCCGGCCAGGCAGCCGGTCGGCTCGGCGCCATCTGTGAGCAGGGTCTCCGCGAAGCCCAGGCAGCCGGCGTGTCCACAGGCGCCGCAGTTGGAGCCAGGCAGGATGGAGAGGAACATCTCCAGCTTGGGGTCACCCTTGACGGCCAGGAAACGGTGGCAGACGGAGAGCAGGCCGGCAAACCCTGCCCCGAGGCCGCCCAGGATGAGAGCGGCGATGAGGATATCGGTGAGCGATAGGTTCATAGCCCGAACAACCCCTTGAACCCGAGGAATGCCAGCGACATCAGACTCGCGGTAATGAAGGAGATCGGGGTCCCCTTGAACAGCTTCGGGACCGGCGCGTGGTCGACCACCTCGCGGATGGCGGCGAACATGACGATGGCGAGGAAGTAGCCCACCCCGACGCCGATGGTATAGGCGATGCTCTTCCAGAAGCCGAGCTGGTAGTCAATGCAGAGGAAGGCCGCGGCGAGCACCGCGCAGTTGACGACGATCAGGGGCAGGTAGATGCCCATGGCCCGGTACAGCGGCGGGAACATCTTGCGGATGAACATCTCCTCGAACTGCACGAAGGTGGCGATGGTGAGGATGAAGGCCGCCGTGCGCAGGTAGACCAGGTTCAGGGGCTCGAGGATGTAGTGGTAGACGGGCCAGGAGATCCCGGTGGCCATGACCATCACGAAGACGACGGCCATGCCCATCCCGATGGAGGTCTTGATGCTGCTGCTGATGCCGAAGAACGAACAGAGCGCGATGAAGCGGATGAGGAGGATGTTGTTGACCAGCAGGGCGCTGATGAAGATCAGCAGGAAGTTCATGTCATTCGAGAGCATCGCCAGCACTCCCTATCGCGGCGTCAGGTGCGGTAGAACGTCAGCATGATCTTGCGGTGCAGGGCCAGGAGGAAGCCGATGAGCAGGAAGGCGCCCGGGGGCAGGACCATGATGGCAAAGGGCTGGTAAGCGGCGGGCATGACCTGGCTACCGAAGAGGGTCCCGTTGCCGCTGAGTTCGCGCAGGGCACCGATGAGGGTAATGACGAGGGTGAAGCCGATGCCCATACCAATGCCGTCCATGAGTGAGGCCAGGACTCCATTCTTGCTGGAGAACGCTTCGGCGCGGCCCATGACGATACAGTTGACCACAATCAGGGGCACGAAGACGCCTAGAGAACGCGACAGGGCGGGGAAGTAAGCCTTGAGGGAGTAGTCCACGATGGTCACGAAGGTCGAGATGACGATGATGAACACCGGGATCCGCACCTGACTGGGGACCGCCCGGCGGATCATGGAGACCACCAGATTCGAGCCCAGCATGACGAAGCTGAAGGCGACACCCATGCCCAGCGCATCGCTGGCGCTCGTGGAACAGGCCAGGGCAGCGCAGAGCCCGAGCATGATGACGAGGATGGGGTTCTCGCGGATGAGGCCCTTGGTCAACTCGCGGCGCAGAGGGGCCGCCGTCGCGTCCTGGCTCATGGGTTCGCCGCTCCTTTCCCCTGCGCCGCCGCGAGGGTCGCGGCGACCGCCCGGGTCACGGCCCGGGAGGATATGGTGGCTGCGGTGATGGCGTCTACCTGCCCCTTGGACGGGTCGTCCTTGCGCAGCACGACCTGTTCCAGGTGCAGGCCCCTGAACTGGTTGCGGAAGGGCTCGCCGGTGATCTTGGCACCGAGTCCGGGGGTCTCGGTATGGCTGAGGACCTTGAGGGCGGTGATGGCGCCGTCGGCGTCCGTGCCGAACATCATCTCGATGCTGCCGCTGTAGCCAGGCACACGGGTGAGGAAGACCTGCCCTTCCTGCTGCTGGCCGGCCCACGCCTCCCAGCGCTGGCCGGGGGTAACCTCCTTGAACTGGTCGGCCCGGGCGAAGACCTCGCGCAGGGCGGCTTCCTTCTGTTTCCTCTCCCACCCGGCGATGGGTTCGCGCGTGACCCTATTGACCACGGCGAGACTGCCGGCGGACAGACCGCAGGCGATGAACAGGACTCCGACCATCTTCACCACGTCAGGCATAGCGCCTCCTGCATGCGGCATCGGCCAGCCCTCAGGGCCGACCGTCAGCTTGCTCTGGCCTCCTGCTTCCGGGCCCCGAAGGTCCGCGGCTGAACGTACTTGTCGATCAGCGGCGTGAGGCAGTTCATGAACAGGATCGAGTAGCAGACCCCTTCGGGGAAGCCGCCATAGGAGCGCGTCAGGGAGGTGAGGAGGCCACAGCCGGCGCCGAAGATGAGCTTGCCGTTGCGGGTACTGGGGCTGGTCACCAGGTCTGTGGCCATGAAGCAGGCGCCGAGGATGACGCCGCCGGACAGCACGGCCGCCAGGGGGTCGCGGCCGAAGGGCAACGACAGGAGGGCGACCGCGCCGATGAAGCTCAGGGGGATGCGCCAGTCGATGACCTTGTAGGCGAGGAGGACAACGGCGCCGGCGAGCAGCGTGATCTTGCAGGTCTCCCCGAGGGAGCCTGGGACATTGCCCAGAAGGAGGTCCAGGTAGCCGTAGGTCTGGGGCACGGCCACGGCGGCCCGGTGGGCTTCCTTGAGGAGGCTGAGTTGGGTGGCGGTGGTGACCGCGTCGAGGGACACCAGCGAGTTGACCGGCTTCATCCATGTGGTCAGGGCAACGGGCCAGGAGGCCAGCAGGATAGCGCGGGCGGCCAGGGCCGGGTTGAAGATGTTGAACCCCAGCCCCCCGAAGAGCTCCTTGACCACGAGGATCGCCAGGAAGCCGCCGACGGCAACCATCCAGAAGGGCGTCGTGGGCGGCAGGGTGAAGGCGAAGAGGAGCCCGGTCACCACCGCGCTCCCGTCGGTGATCGTCAGAGGTTTGCCGAAGAGGCGGTTGCACCACCCTTCGGTGAGGACGCAGGCCATCACGGCGGTGACCATGACCCCCACGCTATGCGGGCCGAACCGGTACGCCGACGCCAGGGCCGTGGGCAGGAGTGACAGGACCACGAGGCGCATGGCGCGGGCCGTATCCATGGGCGCCCGCAGGTGCGGGGAGACAGAAACAACGAAGTTGCCCGGCATGGTAGTCCTTTATGTGCCCAACTGCCGCTCCCGCCGGGGCCGGCAGTCTGGTCAGGTCTTCTTGGGTTTCACCAGACTGGCCTTGGCGTACTTGACGAGGTGCACGATGGGCAGTCTGGAGAAGCACACGTAGGTACAGGCGCCGCACTCGATGCAGTCGCGGACGTGGTGCACCTCGCACTCGGCGAAGTCACCACGGGATGAGAAGTAGGCGAGGCGGTTGGGCATGAGGCCCATGGGGCAGATGTCCACGCAGGAACCGCACTTGACGCAGGGCAGGGCCTTCGGGACCTGGCGCTCCTCGAGCACGAGAATGCCGCTGGTGCCCTTGACGACGGGGACCGCCAGCGTGTGCTGGGCAAGCCCCATCATGGGGCCGCCCATGATCACTTTGAGCGGCTGGTCTGTGGCCACGAGCCCACCGGCACACTCCAGGACCTGGGAGAAGGGAGTGCCGATGCGCACGGCCAGGTTCCGCGGTTCCTTCACCACGCTGCCAGCCACGGTCACGACGCGCTCGATGAGGGGCTTGCCCCTGACCACCGCATCGCAGATGGCTACGGCCGTGCCCACATTCTGCACGACGACCCCGATCTGGAAGGGCAGTCCGCCGCTGGGAACAGCGCGACCGGTGATCGCGCCGATGAGCTGCTTTTCGGCGCCCTGGGGGTACTTGACCTTCAGGGGCACGACCTGCACGCTTGCGCCGCCCCAGAGCGCGGGGTCGGCAGCGTGTCGCTGCATGACCTCAATGGCGTCGGGCTTGTTGGCCTCGATGCCGATGTAGGCCTGGCGGAGATCAAGGACCCGAAGCATGATCCGGATGCCTTCGACGACCTCCAGGGGCCGTTCGAGCATGAGCCGGTGGTCGCTGGTCAGGTACGGTTCGCACTCCACGCCATTGACGATCAGCGTGTCCACCTTGGCCGGGGGGGGCGGCGCCAGTTTGATGTGAGTCGGGAAGGCGGCCCCGCCGAGGCCAACCACCCCCGCGGCACGGATGGCTGCCAGGAGGTCCCTGGGGGAGCGGGCGGACCAGTCTGCCCGGCCGTCCCAGGCCAGGGGAGCCACGTCGTTTCTGCGCTCGATCACGATCGCCCGCACGGGGAACGGCGCGGCAGGATGGGGGTGTTCCTCGATGGCGGCCACGATGCCGGGGATGGAGGCGTGCACCGGCGACGAGACCGCCGCCTTGGCGTCACCGATGAGCTGTCCCTCGGCGACCTCATCGCCCACCTTCACGACCGGTTCGCAAGGTACGCCCAGGTGCTGCGCCAGCGGGATGAAGACGCGCGCGGGCAACGCCACCCGCTCGATGGCCTTCCCGGCCGTCTGGTCCTTGTGATCCGGGGGGTGGACCCCACCCCTGAACGTGCGCAGGACTGTCATCGCAACTCCAGTGGCCCGTTGCGGAACACCCGGTAGCTCGTGGCAGCATAGCACCGTCAAGCCGAACTGCAACGCCGCCGAGGGAGTCGTGCCGAGGGGTCGAGGGAGGCGGACGCGTCAGGGGTCGCCGCCATGACGGACCTCCGGTCTGCTGAGCGAGAGGCGCGAGCTGAGCTCGAACCACCCCGCCGTGGACCGGATGGCGGCCCGACCACCCGGAATCGCCTGCTGCCCGGCAGAGGGCCACGCCCTTACGGCACGACGAACTCGTGTTCGGAATGCTTGACCGTCAGCACTGGGCAGGGCGCCCGGCGCACCACGGTCTCCGCCACACTCCCCAGAAGCACGTGGGCGAGGCCCGTACGGCCGTGGGTGCCCATGACGATCAGGTCGACGTTGTGGCTGGCAGCGGTCTCCACGATCAGCACCAGCGGGTTGCCATCCACCAGCAACCAGGTCGTGGCGGCATGCTCGTCGCGTACGGCGGCAGCCATGGCGGTCAGCTTCTCCGTGCAGGCGACCCGCTGGCTTTCCAGGGTCTCCGCCGGCAGGACGACGTCCGGAGCCATGTAGGCCACCGGCGTCTCGATGACGTGCAGAAGCAACAGCTCGGCGCCGTGGGCCCGGGCAAAGGCCTTGGCATAGAGCAAAGCGTGCTCCGAGTACTCCGAGAAGTCCAGCGGGCAGAGGATCTTGTGGATCTCGATTCGCATGGTGGCCTCCTCGTTGGCCGAGGGTGAACGCCCGCGCACCGACACCTCCCGCGCATCGCCCGTCAGACCCGTTTGCGGAACCGTTCCAGAGAGGCATCGCTGCCCAACAGCAGCAGCGCGCAGGAACTGGTGAGGACCCGTTCGGGGTCAGGGTTGACCTCGACCCGGGCGGGGTCCCGTTCGCAGAGGGCCACGATGGCGATGCCGTAGTCCTCGCGCAAGCGCGTTTCGCGCACTCGCCGGTTGACCAGGAAGCCGGGTGTATCGAAGGCCATGATGGAGTATCCCGGGAGGATCTGCATGAGACCGGCTACGTGGGGCCAGGAGATCGAGTTGGCGATACGCAGGGCGGCGTCGTGCTCGGGAAGGATGATGTCGCTCACCCCCAGCGCCTGGAGGACATGCGCGTGGTCGTCGTTCTCCGCCTTGGCCAAGATACGGTGGACCCCGAGTTCCTTGAGGCGGAGCACGGCCAGGATGGAGGTCTCCATGGGCTCGCTGGTGGTCAGGACGACGGCGTCCATGGACTGGACCCCGACCTCCCGCAGGGCCGTGGGGTTGGTGAAGTTGGCGATCAGGGCCCGGTCGAACTTGTCCCGGTGCAGCTCGATGCGTTCACGGTCCTGGTCCACGACGAGCACCGCGACACGGTTGCGGACCAGTTGGGTGGCCACGGCCAGACCGAAGTCCCCGAGTCCCAGAACAGCGACCTGCATCATGGCGCCTGCCTCCCGTTGCGAGCCCGGGGCACGGATGCGTCACCGGGTCATCCGATGGTCAGCGTTTCCTCAGGGTACTGGACAGGATAGTCGGTCTGCCGCAGGGCCGCAGCCAGGATGCCCAATGGCCCGATGCGTCCGATGAACATGAGCGCCATGAGGACCCACTTGCCGGGGGTACTGAGCGCCGGCGTGAGGCCCAAGCTGAGACCCACGGTGCCGAGGGCACTGACGACCTCGAAGACGATGTTGAGAAAGAGCCCCGGCAGGGAGTGCCGGGGGGCCGTGCCCTCGAAGACCAGGAGCAGGGCAGTAGCCAGGGCCCCGAGGGCGAGAGCCGACAGGGCTACGGCCGTGGCGTTCCGCACGGTCGCACGGCTGAAACTGCGCCCGCCGAGAGCGGGTTCGTGCCGCGGGGCGAGGACCCAGAGGAACTGGGCCAACAGCACCCAGAGGGTGGTGACCTTGACCCCGCCGCCGGTGCCGCCGGGGGCAGCCCCCACAGACATCAGTCCCATCATCACCATCAGGGAGGCGGGAGCCATGGCATTCAGGTCGACGGTGTTGAAGCCGGCGGTCCGGCACGTGACGGACTGGAAGAGCCAGAGCCACGCTGCCTCCCACCAGCCGCACTTCGCCCCGGTTTCGGGATTGCCTCGCTCGATCAGGGCCAGGAGCAGAGCGCCGCCGAACACCAGGCCCACCGTACCCAGCAGTACCAGGCGCGTCTGGTAGCGTAGACGCCAGGACCGCCCGGCCCGTCGTTCGCACCACGCCGACCGCAGTTCGACCAGCACGACGAACCCGAGGCCGCCAGCGACGATGAGGGCCATGACCGTGCCAGCCACCAGCGGGTCGAGGGCGAACCGGACCAGAGAGTCATCCCACAGCGCAAAGCCGGCGTTGCAGAAGGCCGAGATGCTGTGGAAGATCCCGCCCCACAGGGCCTGACCGACGCGCTGGAACCACGGCGCCCCGGGGGCCGGCTCGAAGAGGAACCTGAGGGCAAGGACGGCCGCGCCAAGGCCCTCGATGGCGAGCGTGTAGGGAACCACACGACGCAGGATGCTCCGGGGGTCGGCGGCACCATCGCCGCCGAGGTATTCACAGAGATAGGAATGGTCAGCGAGCGTGGCGCGGCCGCGAAGCTGAAGCAAGAGCACAGTAGACAGGGTTACGAAGCCGATGCCGCCGAACTGGATCAGCGCCAGGATCACCATCTGCCCCAGCAGCGTGAAGCCATGGCACGTGCTCGTCACCGTCAGGCCGGTGACGCATACCGCACTGGTCGCGGTGAACGCGGCATCCGTCCACGAGAGCCTATCGCCGTGCGTCGCCAGGGGGAGGCGCAGTGCCTGTGTGCCCACGGCGATGGCAGTGAGGAACGACACGGCCAGGAGCACATAGGGACTGGACGCAACGCGCCGGAAACGCAGCCAACGCCAGAACCAGCGGCCCGGCTGCCGTAGCGCGCCATACGGTTGGAACCCCTTCAGTCGCACGCTTGTTCACGTCCCGAGTGCTGGCTCCCGACGGGCGCCGGCGGCAGGACCCCGCAGGCGCCGGATGCCTCGTGGCGAGGCCAGGTGTCGCGTGGCCCTGTCGCAGCCGATTTCAGGGCAATCTACGTGCCGGAGTGGCTAGGCTCAAGTGACGACGGTCTCGATGGGGTCCATCGCGTAAGCGACGGTCCCGCAACGCGACGCACGTCGGGATCGGGGTCGGTATCGATTCGGCGTTCGTGCTCCTTCACCCGGCTCCCGACCGGCACCTGGCACCCGCCTGCAGCCTCAGCCCAGCAGCTTCCGGTTCGGTTCGGCCCCGGTACCTGGCGCGACCCCGACCCCGGAACGGCGGTCCCGACGGAACGGACGTGCCCCCGCCGGGAAAACCACGTCTGCTCGGCGCCCTGCACCGGGCCACCGGCCCCCCCGTCGCCGGCATCCGGCCCGGCGTCGACAGCGTCCCTGGGCCGGGTGCGGCAGCCGGGGGGACTGGCACTGGCCGAGCGCGGCCGGGGGGGGTATGGTGCGCCCATGGTGCGGTTCATCGACCGAGTTCCGGAGCGAGTCCGGCTGCTGATCCTGACCCTCGGCTATGGGGTGGCCGGCGGCCTGGTCACGGTTGCCTTCATGTTGGCCATGAACCGCCTCTTCGCCCTCGTCTGGCATCGCTTGGCCCTGCTGAGCCCGGGTGGGTTCCTGGTCGGCAGCCTGGTGGTTCTGGTGGTCTCGTCGGCGGCGGCGGGGGTGCTCATGTCGAGGGTCTGTCCGGAGGCCGCGGGAAGCGGCATTCCGCAGCTCAAGGCGGCGTACTGGATCGACCTCGGCGAGGTCCCGTTCCGGGCGGTGCTGGTGAAATTCGTCGGCGGGGTCCTGACGCTCGCGGGCGGGACCAGTCTCGGCCGTGAGGGCCCGAGCGTTTTCATCAGCGGTGGTTTCTGCTCGGCCCTTGCCGGCTGGCTCGGCATCGATCGTCGCAAACGCCGCCACGCAGCGGCGACTGGCGCCGCGGCCGGGCTGGCCGCCGCCTTCAACACGCCCCTGGCGGCCATCGCCTTCGTCCTCGAGGAGATCCTGGGGGACCTGGGCAGCCGCGTGCTCGGCAGTGTCATGCTGGCGTCCGTCGCGGGGGCCTTCATCGTCTATGCACTGGTGGGCCGGCAGCCCTCCTTCTCGATGCCTTCGGTCGACGCCGTGTCCTGGGGCATGTACGCCGTGGTCCCGGTCGCCGCGGCCCTGGGAGGTTTGGCCGGGGTTTGGTTCCAGCGCGGCGCGCTGGGACTACGGGCACGGCTGCGGACGGTGCGGCACCTGCCGACCTGGCTGCGCCCCACCTGTGGGGCCCTGGTCGTCTGGGCGGTTGGTGGAGCCGTCTACCTGGGCTGCGGCCACCTCGGTATCTTCGGACTCGGCTACGAGGACCTGTCGGAGGCGCTGGTGCAGGGCATGCCGTGGCGGACCGCCGGCGTACTCGCCCTGGCGAAACTGGTCGCCACCGCAGTCAGCTACGGCACCGGTGGCTGTGGCGGCATCTTCTCGCCTACCCTCTTCATCGGGGCCATGTGCGGGTTCCTCGCCTCCGGGGTGGCGGCGCACTGTCTCCCACTCCTCCCGGAGGACCACCTGGTGCTCGCGGCGGTCGGCATGAGTGCGGCGTTCGGCGCGGCCGTGCGGGCGCCGGTGACCGGGATCCTGATGATCTTCGAGATGACCCACCAGTTCGGGATGGTGCCGGCACTCATGTTGGGGACCCTGGTGAGTCAGGGGATTGCCCGGCTGGCCGGTAAGCACAACTTCTACGATGAGGTCCTGTCTCAGGAGGGCCACGAGATCCGTCGCATCGCTCCTCCCCGTGACCTCGTGGCCTGGCGCCAACTGCCCCTCAGCACCTTTGCCGGCCGGCAACCGGTGGCCATCACCGACCTGGCCCCGGAGGCCGTCCGGCGTCGTCTCAAGTGCCACCCTTACCGCTGCTTTCCGGTGGTCCTCCGCGGCGAGGTTCAGGGCGTGGTCACCCGAGACGAGCTGGAGCGGGCCCTCAAGGGCGGCGTCTCACCCCGGGTGGAGCGCGCCCCGGTATTCCGCGAGGACCAGTCTCTCCAGGAGATCGAACCCCTGATGATCCAGTCCAGCTCGGGCCTCTTCCTGCTCGCGGCCCGGGACGGGGGCCCACTGACCGGGGTGTTCACGCTTCACGACCTGCTCCGGGCGCAGGCGGCGGTGCTGGAGTAGGGGTGCGACAGCCACCGGCAGTCCCGACCACCTCCAGCGGCGGCCGGGAGCGGTAGCTCGCGGGCGCCGCCGGCGGCGCGTCGGCCTGGATGCGAACGAACAACTCGCGAAAGTCCGCCAGGGCGCACACCTTGCTGACGCTCGCGCGCAGGGACCGGTGGTAACCCCGTCCACACAGGTAGGCCAGGATGATCTTGCGACCTTCGCGCAGGGCAGCCCCCTCGCCGTAGAGCGCGACCATGCCCTCGACGTGTTCCCGCAGGGTCTCACAGAGCTCCTCGTGCGACGGCGGCGCGACCTGGCCGGCGACCAGCTCCCGGAAGATCCACGGGTTGCCGATGGCACCGCGGGCCACCATCAGAGCCTGGCAGCCCGTAGCTTGCGCGAGCCTCAGGCCGTCGGCCCTGGAGAAGATGCCGCCATTGGCAACGACCGGGATCCGCAGGGCCTCCCGCACCGCTCGGATGGTGCCTGCCGCCACGGGTCCTGTGTAGACTCTCTTCCAGGTCCGCCCATGGATCGTCAGCGCGCTGACGCCCGCCTCTTCCAGCCTGCGGGCGAAGGTCACCGTGGGCTCGGAATCCTCCTCGACCAGGACTCGCATCTTCACGCTGACGGGCCGCCCGCGGCTCTCACGCCAGACCGCCTCGACGCAGCGCAGGGCCAGCTCCGCGTCCCGCGGCAGGGCGGCGCCGGCCCCCTTCCGCATCACCTTGCCCACCGGGCAGCCCATGTTGATATCGATGGCGTCGAAGGCCATCTCACGCAGCAGGGCGGCGGCGCGGGCCATCATCGCCGGATCGCACCCCAGGAGCTGGACTCCGAGCCATCCCTCGTCAGGTCCCCGGGCGAGGATCTCGCGGTTGTGCCGGTTGCCGTAGACCAGGGCGCAGGCATCGATCAGGGGCGCGTAGGCCGTCCGACAGCCGTGCCGGCGGCAGGCGCGGCGGAAGGCGACGTCTGTGTACCCCGCCAGCGGCGCGAGGACCCAGTCCAGGTCCGTTCTGGTGGCGGTCTCCATGGCACTCGCGGGAATGGGGGTCGGAAGCACCCCCAAGAGGGCTGTGCCGCGCTCCCCCCCCCAGAGGCGTGGAACGCGGCGCGGCAGACCGTAGGAACGCTCGCCAGGACAGGCGGTCAGCGCCCTCGCCGGCTGCGCAGGCGACCCTTCTTGAGGAAGCCGTCGTAGTGCCGTGACAGCAGGTGTGTCTCCACCTGCCGCATGGTGTCCAGCATCACACCGACGATGATCAGGAGGCTGGTGCCGCCGAAGAACTGCGCGATCAGCGGCGGGATGCTGAACTTCTGGGCCATGAACATGGGCGAAATGGCCAGGAACGTCAGGAACAGGGCCCCCGCCAAGGTCACGCGGGTCATGGTATTGTCCAGGAACTCCGCCGTAGGCTGGCCAGGGCGGATGCCCGGGACGTAGCCCCCGCGCTTCTGCAGGTCATCCGCGATCTGCACGGGGTTGAACTGGTTGGCCACCCAGAAGAACGAGAAGACCAGGATCATGGCGGCATACAGGGTCATGTAGCGGTAGTTGCCGTAGGCGAACCACGGGCCGACCGTGGCCGCCACCCCGGCCGGCAGCACCCGCAGCAGCATCCCCGGCAGGCTGAGGATGGCCCCGGCAAAGATGATCGGCATGACGCCCGAGTAGTTGACCCGCAACGGCAGGTAGCTGGTGGTCCCGGCCGCAACCCCGGTCCGGCCCGCCGTCCGGCGCGCATAGCGGATCGGGATCTTGCGCTGGCCCTGGGTGAGGGCCACCGTGGCCCCGCACACCAGGAAAAACATAGCCAGCAGGATCATCACGTGGATCACGGTCATCTCACCGCCCGAGCGCCACAGCACCCACAGGCTGTGCAGGGACCTCGGCAACCGGGCAACGATGTTCACCGTGATGATGAGACTGGCACCGTTGCCGATACCGCGCTCGGTAATGACCTCGCCGAGCCACATGATGAACATGGCGCCGGCGGTCAGCGTGACGACCGTGCCGATGACGAAGCCGGGGCCGGGGTTCATCACGATGCGGCCGCCGCCCTGGATGCCCAGGGCGTCAGGCCGGACCATGGCCGTGGCGAAGATGCCGCCCTGGATCAGGCAGATCAGGATGGTGACATAGCGCGTGAGCTGGTTGAACTTCTGCCGGCCCGTCTCGCCCTCGCGCACCATCTTCTCCAGAGCCGGGATCACCGGCATCATCAACTGCATGATGATGGAGGCAGAGATGTACGGCATGATCCCCAGAGCACCCACCGCGAACTGCTCCAGAGCCCCACCGCTGAACAGGTTGAACATGTCCAGCATGCCGCCGGTCCCCTGATTGGTGCGGCGGAACAGCTCGGCCAGCACCTCCGTGTTCACCCCCGGGCAGGGGATGTTCTCGGTCAGGCGGCAGAGAGCAATCAGGCCGGCGGTGATCAGGAGCTTCGCGCGGAGCTCGGGGATCTTCCAGCAATTCGCATAGGCTGCAAGCATGTACGGGTTCCCTCGTCTGGTTCCTCACCACCGTCCCCTGATGCGCGGAACTGGGGCAGTCAGGGTCACGGCGTGAGGCAGGCGCCGCCCACCGCCTCGATCTTGCGCCGGGCACTGGAGCTGAACTTCTCGGCGTGGACCGACAGCGCTTTGGTCAGATCCCCGTTCCCCAGGATCTTCAGGGGCATATCCAGGCGACTCAGGAAACCCATCTTCACCAGAGCCGTCTTGTCAACCTGCGCGCCGGCCTGGAAGTTGGCCTCCAGGTAGTCGACGTTGACCACGCTGTAGGTCGTATGATTCGGATTGCCGAACCCGCGCTTCGGGAGGCGACGGAAGAGGGGAATCTGCCCGCCCTCGAAGTGGGGCCGGTAGCGCGTGCCGGAACGGGCCTTCGCGCCCTTCTCACCACGGCCGGCGGTGCGGCCGCTACCGGACCCGTCGCCCCGCCCGACCCGCTTGCGGGACGGACGCCTGAACGTATTGCTGAGCTGGTGCAACTTCATCGTTGGCCTCACACCCTACATAACGCCTTACAGAGCGGCCACATCGCGTTTGGCGAGCACCTGCTCCTTCGTGCGCAGCCTCGAAATGCCGCGCATGGTTGCCTTGACCACGTTTACCGGGTTCTTGGATCCCAGGCTCTTGGCCAGCACGTCCTTGACCCCGCCCAGCTCCAGCACGGCCCGCATGCCGCCGCCGGCGATGACGCCCGTGCCGCGCGTGGCCGGACGCATCAGGATGCGACTGCCGCGGAACTCGGCGTGGATGGCGTGCGTCAGGGTCTGCCCGAACATGGGGATGCCGACCATGCTCTTGCGGGCCTGCTCGCCGCCCTTGCGGATGGCGTCGGCGACCTCATTGGCCTTGCCGAACCCTACCCCCACGCGGCTCCGGCGGTCGCCCACGACCACCAGGGCGCTGAAGGCGAAGTTACGGCCGCCCTTCACGACCTTACTGCAGCGGTTGATGCAGACCACGCGCTCTTCGAACTCGCTGGCTGCCTCGGCTGCACGTCTATCGGCGTTCTGATCTGCCACGGGTCAAACTCCCATCTTGGCTATCCGCGTCCGTCCCTGGCGGCCCGGACACGCGGAACCGTCGCACCGCACTCCGCCAACGCTAGAACTCCAACCCCGCCGCCCGGGCGGCCTCCGCCAACGCCTTGACGCGGCCGTGGTAGGCGAAGCCGCCACGGTCGAACACGACCCGCTTGACCTGAACGGCCTGGGCCGCCTCCGCAACCAGCTTGCCCAGCACGGCGGCGCCGGCCACGTTGCTGCCCTTCTGGGCGGTGTCCCGGAAGGCCTTGCACAGGGTGCTGACGGCAGCCAGCGTGTGCTTCCGGTCGTCGTCGATCACCTGGGCATAGAGGTGCTGTGCAGACCGGAACACCGCAAGCCGCGGCCGTTCGGCGGTCCCGGTAACCCTGCGCCGCAAGCGCTGATGACGATGTGCGCGCGCATCTTTCCTGTTGGCTCTGCTCATCGGACGTCCTGCTCCCTGAACCGGTGGGTTCGCCCCCTGGGGCCAGCCCCACCGTAGCCTGTCAGCCGACCGTCTTGCCTTCCTTCAGCGTCACCCGCTCGCCCACGTAGCGCAGCCCTTTGCCCTGGTAGGCGTCCGGCGGCCGGAAGGCGCGCAGCGTCGCCGCCACCTCCCCCACCATCTGCTTGTCGGGCCCCTCCACCACGATGTGGGTCGGGTCCGGCATCGTCACCTTCACCCCCTCCGGGACCTGGTACTCGATCGGGCCGGAGAAGCCCAGGCTAAGGCTGATGCTCTGCGCGCCCTTCATCTGGCCGCGGAAACCGACGCCCTGGAACTCCAGGCTGCGGCGGTACCCGGTCGTGACGCCAACCATCATGTTCTGCAGCACGCTGCGCACCATCCCGTGTCGTGCCCGCACCGGGCCATCGTCACCCGTGCGGCTGACCAGCAACTGAGCCCCGGCCACGGCCACGGTAATGGGCTCCGGAACGGCGAAGGACAAGGTCCCCTTTGGCCCGGCCATCGTGACCGTCGATCCGTCGACCGTCACCTTCACCTGGCCGGCTAGTTCGATCGGTTTTCTGCCCATGCGAGACATCGCGGTACCTTCCTTAGACCCACGGCGGTTGCGGGGACGCGGTTACCAGACGTAACAGAGCACCTCACCACCCACATTCTGCTGGCGGGCGGCCCGGCCAGTCATCACGCCGCGCGAGGTGGAGAGGATCGCTATCCCAAGCCCACCCAACACCCGCGGGACCTCGTCCGCGCCGACATAGATCCGGCACGAGGGCCTGCTGACCCGCTCGATCCCCTCGATCACCGGTTCGTTGCGCTTGCCCTTGTACTTCAACTCAATGGTCAAGGCCTTGCGGCCTGGCGCCACATCCTCTACCCGGTACGCCTGAACGTAGCCCTGTTCCTTGAGGACCTCCGCCAACGCCACTTTGGCGCGCGACGAGGGCATGGTCACCACGGCAAGCTTGGCCGAGCTGCCGTTGCGGACCCGGGTCAGCATGTCGGCAATGGGGTCGCTCATACTCATGCTGCGCTCACTCCTGTGCTACTACCAACTGGCCTTCATCACACCCGGGATCTGCCCGCTGGAGCTCAGCTCCCGGAAGCAGATGCGGCAAAGCATGAACTTGCGC
>Ga0172371_10003002_pt1 | contig 26424 bp, 14 predicted proteins | sample Lak12m_FD_114543 | JGI IMG/M metagenome (GOLD analysis project Ga0172371, IMG submission 114543) | Freshwater microbial communities from Kabuno Bay, South-Kivu, Congo - kab_022012_12m | ecosystem: Environmental > Aquatic > Freshwater > Lake | place: Democratic Republic of the Congo: South-Kivu... | reverse complement strand
TCCCACCTATGCCGAGTGGGTTTGGGTGCACGTGTGGCGCACCGGGTGGGATGCGAAGGGGCACGGACGCCAAGCAGGGAGGCCCGTCGGTGGCTCTGCCCCCGAACCCCCGCGGGGGCGTCGCAGACTCCCCGGACGCCTCGGGAATGCGGCCGGCGCCAGACATGCCGGAGCCGGTCCCGCGACTGCGGGACGAGCTCCGGAGCGCCTGCCGTTACCTGCATTCGCGGGGGGTCCGGGGGGACAGGAAGAGTGTCTGTTGGCACCCCTCGGCGGGGTCCGGGACAGCTCCCCAGGGAGAACACCATGCACGTGCCAATGCTGACGGCGGGAGGGGTGCTACTGGCAGCGGTCGCCATGGCCGCGGACTTCGAGGCGGCCCCAGCCCCTTTCCAGACCGTGGCGCGGCCGGCGGACGGGGAGACGCTGACCGCCAACCCGCCCTGCTTCGTCTACCCGGCCACGCAGGGCCATCCCTCCTACGTGGTCGAGTGCAGTGCTCAACCCGGGTTCCCCGCGGCGGCGAGTCTGCGCCTGGTCAGCCCCTACATGCTGGCCGTTCCGGGGCAGGTCCTGGCGCCGGGTGAGTACCTCTGGCGCTGGCGGCCCGGTACCCCCGACGACGGCGCCGCCGAGTGGTCCGCCGTGCGCCGTTTTGCCATGCCGCCGGGAGTGCCTGAGGTGCCCTTCCCGGACATCGACCGCCTCGTGCAGCGCCTGGGTACCTCCCGGCCTCGCATCGCGGTGGCCGCCGCGGACCTGCAGACGGTTCGGCAGCAGGCCGCGGAGCGCTTCGGGGCAACCTGGCTGGCCGGCGTGCGCCGGACGGCCGAGGCCCTGCGCGACAAACCCCTGCTCCCCGAGCCAGCGTTCCTCCCTGAGGCCCGTGATACAAGACGCATAGAGCTCTACCAGAAAACGTTCCAGACGACGCGGCCCTTCATGCGGGAGATGGTCAGCCTGGCCGAGAACTACCTCCTCACAGGCGATGAGGCCTCTGGCCAGGAGGCGAGACGGCGCCTGCTCCACATCATCGGTTGGGACCCTCGCGGCAGTACCCGCCTGGGCCACAACGACGAACCGGCCACCGAGATTGTGCGCTACTGCCCGACCACCTACGACCGTGTCTGCGACCTGCTCACGGCCGAGGAGAGGAAACGCTGCCTGGACTGCCTGCTGATCCGGATGCAGGAGATGCGCGGCCTCTGGCAGACGCGGCCCTTCGAGAAGCACCCCTACGAGAGCCACAACATGGGCTACTACCTGCCGGACCTGCTCGAGGCCAGCCTGGCCTTGGTCGGGGAAGCCCCGGTCGAGGAAATGCTCCGCTACGCCATGCTCCAGCTCTGGTCGCCGTTCTACCCGCCCTATGGCGGCGCCGACGGTGGCTGGTGTGAGGGCCCGAGCTACTGGGGCTGGAGCACGTCGGTGTTTGCCCGTGCCTACCGGCTGGTGGAGCAGGCCGCCGGGGTCCCGGTCCAGGCCCGCTCAAACGTGCGGAACATGCCCTGGTACAAGCTCTACGGGAACCCACCCTATGCCCGCATGTCGCCCTTCGGGGACGGTCACGAAGGTCCTGCGGGCAGTGGCGATACCATGGCCATGCTGGCCGCCATGTACCGAAACCCCTACGCTCAGTGGTATGCGGACTGGCAGAAGGCCCGCCTGGGACCGCTGGACACACTGCTCTTCGGCGCGGCAGAGGTGGTTCCGGAAGCGCCCTACGATCTGCCGCAGGGGCGGGCGTTCCCTGACGTCGGCCTGGCAGCTATGCACACGGTCCTTCCCGACCCCACAGCCAACGTCGCACTCTTCTTCCGCAGTTGCCCGTTCGGGTCCATCAGCCATGCCTATGCTGACCAGAATACCTTCGCCCTGGAGGCCTACGGCGAGCCGCTGATCATCGCCTCGGGGTACTACCAGCTCTACGGTCACCCGCACCACCGCGAGTGGACCTGGCAGACCAAGGCCTCGAACTCCATCCTGGTCAATGGCGAAGGCCAGTCGCCGCGAGACTGGAATGCCCGCGGAAGCCTGGTCGAGTTCCAGACGACCGCCGCGGCGGACTACGCCCTGGGCGATGCGCACGAGGCGTACCCCGGGAAGCTGAGCCGGTTCGACCGCCACATCCTCTTCCTGCGTCCGGTCCACACCGGGGGCGCTCCGGTCATCGTCATCCGCGACGATCTCGCCGCCCCACAGCCAGCGACCTACCAGTTCCTGTTGCACGCCCTGGAGCAGATGACGGTGGAGGCCGCGGCGCAACGCCTCACCCTCGGCCGCGGCGCCGTCCGCTGCCGGGTGGACTTCCTGGCGCCGCAAGGGCTGGCGTTCGAGCAGAACGACCAGTTCACCCAGCCGCCCTTCCGGGAAGCACCCGACCAGTGGCACCTCACCGCCGGGACGTCGACGCCGGCGGCCTCGACGGAGTCCCTCATCGTCATCCAGCCCTACCGCGAAGGGGCTGAGACGGAACTGCTGGCGGCGAACGTCGAAAAGGGCCAGGACGGCATCGGCGTGACCCTCAGCAATGGCCGCCGCACGGTCCTGGTGCTGTTCCGCAGCAACCCGGAGGCCGCAGAGACGCAACTCGGCGAGTGGCGGGCGGGCGCGGCGGTGGCCAGTGTGCGTCTCACACCGGCAGGAGTGGTTTCGGCGGTCTTCTTCAGAGGCACGGCGTTAGCCTGGCGAGGCCGGACGCTGCTGCGCAGTGACCGGCCCGCGGCGGTCTGCGTCTCGGCCTGGGGGCGAGATTGCCGCCTGGCGGACTCTGCCGCACCCGCCGGCACCCGCTTCGAGTCGGACGTCGGCAACCTCGAGCGCTGGACCCAGCCTGCCCCGGGCGGTGGCCTGCGCTACGCGGGTGGAGCCGCTAGCCTCGGACAGCCCGTCCTGAAGCTCGCCGGCCAGCCGGACGTCCCCTTCACCGTGGCGACCCTCCCGCGCGTCCAGCGCCTCGTCGCGCGAGCCGCCCTTGCCGCGACCGGCGGTCACTGCGAGCTCGCCATGACCCTGGGCAATGGCGGTGACGCAGCGCTGCCTGTGAGCGTCAGTTCGGGCAGCTCGCCCCTGGCGCAGACGGTCGTCGCCCCCGGCTCGGAGCAGACACTGACCCTCGCCGCGGCCGACATGACGGCGGGGGGCGAGCTGGCCGTGGCGGCCGACGAGGCGACCGGCGGCCAACTGGTGAAGCTGGAGGCCGCCGCGCGACGCGTCTATGGGGCCAACCTGATCCCTGACCCGGGCCTGGAAGAGGCCGCGGCCGGGACCCCGGTGCGCTGGCAGGCGACCTCGATCTCGGACCATGCCCGCTGCACCCTCGCCGTCGTGCCCGGTGGTCGCAACGGCGGCCATTGCATCAAGGTGACCTGTATCGAGGCGACCCCCAGTGGCACCTTCGGCGGCTTCCTGCAGTGGCCCGGTATTGGGCCGGCCAAGGCCGACCGGCGCTTCCGCATGAGCTGCTGGGTCCGTACCGACGCCGACTCGGTGGCCGGCCTCCAGGTGACCCGCCGCAACTGGCAGTGGTGGCAGAACACCGAACGCCTGCGTGACAAGGCGGACTGGACCGAGACGGCCCTGGAGTTCGTCCTCCCCGCCAACACCGACCTCTCCCACGTCCGCCTGCACATGGCCACGAGCCGGACTGGGGCCGAACTCTACGCCGACGATATCAGCCTGGTGGAACTGCCGCCGGACGCAGGCCCGTGACGCGGCCACCATCCCGAAGCCGGGGGTCGAGGCGCGACAGCGGCCATCCCGGAGGGGTGCCAGAACGTAGCCGGGGGTCGAGGCGCGACAGCGCCGACACCCCCGGTCCCAGGGCCCATCGCGGGCGCGCCCTGGAGGGGTGCCAGATCGTGCCCACCATCGCGCGGGGATGCGGGGGCTCGCGGGGCGCCCTTCACCCCGACGGCCGTGACCGGAGCCGCGGGCTACCGTTCGTCCCGGACCATGGGGATGCCCGGAGCGGTCACGGCGGAGACGCCGGACAGGGCCACGCCTGCCTCCCCCGGGTCGCACTGCTTACCGATGTAGACCACGGCCTCCCGGATGCCGGGGTCCTGGACCGTCAGGTCCTGGATCCTGACCCGCCCGCAGTTCTCCAGGAAGACGCTGCAGTCCACGGGGTACCACCGCGGGTGGTTCCAGGTGTTGCGCCGGCCGGGTCCCGTTTGGACGCGGTTGCCGGTGACCAGGGCTCCGTCGACTCCCTTGAGCAGGATGGCCATCTTGCGCGAGTTCACGAAGTGGTTCTCTATGATACTGATTTGACGGAAGTTACGGAGGTCTGATCCATCTACGGCTTCAATGGCCGGGGCCAGGCCTTCGTTGGTGAGGTTGCGGAACAGGTTGTGACGGACGGTCACGTTGGCCGGGATGACGCCCTCGGGCCAGGCGGTGCCGCCATAGCCCAGGAGCACACCGTAGCCCTCGGCATTCTCGCCGGTGTTCGCCTCGACAAGGCCCTCACGTGCCTGGACCAGCACACACCGACTGCGGTTCTGCCCGAAGCGGTTATGCACGATCTTGAAGTTCGACGACGAAATCGCCAGAGGATAGAGACGGTCCCTGGCCAGGTCGAAGCCCACGCTTCCCAGGCCGGCCTTCAGCGTCAGGCGCTGGCCCTTGCCGTCAGCGGCTGGCGCCACGGCGGCGATCTCCAGGCGGCCCTTGATGCGGCCCACGGTGGGGTCCATCACCTCAAGGGTGTCCCCAGGGCGCAGGTCATCGGCCGTCGCGACCTCGACCTCCGTGTCGGAGAGTCGCTGCAGCCAGCGGCCGTAGTAGGCGGGGCTATGGAGGTTGATGCAGTCGTCGCCCTGGCCCAGGAAGGCGGCGTCACGCACGGTGATCCCGCCACGCACCCCGTGGCAGAAGAGCCCGTCGGCATTGGTCGCAAGCCGGCGGTCTGAGCCCGGGAGCAGCGTATCGGTGTAGCCATCGATGTGGGCTCCGTCGACGCTCACAAGGCAGAGCCCGCAGCCCGGGGAGGCGAAGATGGCGACGTCCTTGACATGGAAGCCCTTGGTCCGCTCGGCGACGATCCCGTGCTGGGCGATGCGGCGGCCGATGTAGAGGAACTCGGCGCCGGGCTGAAGATAGCCGCCAAGGGCCTTCGCATCCGTCCGGAAGCGCCAGGTGGCACCCCCCGCGGGTCCCACGGAGCGGATGGCCAGCATAGTGATGGTTGGCCAGGCCATGGCCCCGCCCCGGGCCGGAGTCAGCCGGCAACCCCCGGCCAGTTCGGGTGTCCGGTTGCGGATCTGCCCCGGCCCCGGGTAGCCCGGCGTCACCGCCAGCGTGAACTCACCCGCCTCGGCGTTCACGTCACCAACGGTCCCCTGCGTGTAGGGCAACGGGTTGTAGTCCACCGAGAGGTCCCGCACCATCACCGTCTCGCAACCCGTGAAACGCAGGGCTCCGAGCGTCGGTTCACCCATCACCAGAATCGTGCCGAAGCCCTGGCCGCGGACCACCAGGTTGCGGGCCGCCTTCACGTTCAGGACGGCGAACTCGTCCGAGCCCAGTTCAGGACTGGGCCGGAAGTAGTACCGCCCTACCCGGCTGAAGCACACCTCGGCTGGCTGGCCGGTGGCCTGGGCTGCCGCCAAGGCCCGGTAGAAGGCCGGCGTGCAGTCCGTGACGCCGTCGGGGGCGCCGCCGAAGTCCTCGATGGCGAAGGTCGTGCGGGGGCCCTCGGGAAAGGGCACGTCGAAGCCGTAGCGGGCGGTCTCGGGAGTCTCGGCAAAGGGGATCTCCGAGACGGGCAGGCGGAGTTCCACGGCGGCCGGGTAGACGTTGGCGGGATACTGAGGCGACACGGGGACCTCCTCGGCAGCCTGCGAGAGAGCCAGCACCAGGGCGGGCGTGGCGAGGACGACCCACCGGCGGACGGCAAGGGCTCGCACGAGCACGCCTGGGCACAACCTGCTGGGCATGCCAGACTCCCTTCAGACCGGTCTGGACACCACGGAGCGGAGGGCCGCGAGGGCGCTGGCCTCGAGCGCCTGGGCCATGCCGCGGTCCGGGCCGCCGTCCTCCACCGGTAACGGCTCGTAGCCGCCGTGCTCGAAGCACTCGTCCATGACGATGTAGCCGGCGTAGCCGTTGGCCTGGGAGGCCAGCAGCGTGCGCGAAAAGGGCGACCGCAGGCGGATGGCCGTCCCGATCTCCGCAAAGGGCTCTCCGGGCAGGGAGGCGATCGCCGTCTCCGCCCCCAGGCGCAGGGCCATCACCGGGAAATCGAGGGTCTTCCCGGCCTCGCGTTGGGCGAACGCCACGAGCTGCTGGGCGAAGAACCGGAGCACGGCCGGCGCCCCGCGGGCGAGGTCCTCGCTGGTGAACACGCCTTCGGCGTCCTGCCCCTTGGCCAGGACCGCCTCGGCCTGCCGCAACTCGGCGGCTGAGATGGTCCGCTTGCGCAGGACGAAGGTCTGCCGGGCGAAGGCCAGCGGCGCCGGGCGCACCGGCACCGCGTCATCCAGGGCCCCCAGGATGATCTCGGCATAGCCCTCGCCGATGCGGCGGGCCTCGTCGTAACAGGTCTGGCCCTGACCGCTCGTGACGTCGAAGTGGTTGATGTTCCCCGAGGGAGCGATCAACGTCAGGACAGGAAGCTGGCGCCCGAGCGCCGACTGCAGCGTGCGCTCGAGAAACCCGGGCCAGTCGGCGCTGACGAGGTCGTCGCCAATGGTGTCGGTGTGGTTCGACAGGTTGGCGATGACCGCCGCCGGCTCGCCGCCCGCCGTGATCATCAGGGCATGGACCTGGCGGTCCACGGGGCCCTCTGGCCGGACGATGGCCGGATTCAGCTTGCCGGGGTTGGTGACGACCCGGCCATCGGCCATCCAGTAGCGGCGGTTGTAAGCCAGCGGGTTGTTGACGACGCTCACCGCGTGCACCTCTGCCGGCACGAAGCTCCACAGGGCCGTCCTGACCGCCGCCTCGGCCTGGTCGAGGATGAGGTCCAACGCGTGCTGGTGCGTGGCATCGCGGGCAGCGCGCACCTCAGGGCCCGTGTGCGTGTGCGTCGCCGCGATGATGAGGGGGTCGCCCAGACCGGCAGAGACCGCGTTGAGCCGGGACCGCAAGGCCTCGCAGAAGGCCACGGGCAGCTCAATCAGGTCGAACTGCACCAGGCCGGCCACGACGCCCCCCTGGCGGAACAGGCAGACGCGGACGTAGAGGTCGTCCCGCACTCCCCGGTTGAAGCGCGGACTGAAGTACCCCGCCAGCGCCACCCCCGGCGGCGGCGTGATCACCGCCCGCGCCAGACCGGCGCACAGGCCCGCAGAGGCTCTCGACGTGCCCATAGCAGCCCTCATGGGTGATCTGGAAGGCGCCACGACCGGGGACTACACCTGCGACCCCGACGCATAGGAACAACCTGCCACGCGGTGCGGGGACATCAAGCCCGCCACGCGCCGCGGCAGCGGGCCCCGTGTCGAGCCGGCCTGGCCCTCTTCCGTCGCCGGCTCTCTGCCTGGCGAATGGCGGACTCCGAGTGCGGCCCTCGGCCCCTCGCTCCGCTTGGTGAAGCAGCACCTGCACCGTTGAGGCAAGCTCGCGGCCACGCCGGGAACGCCTGGAGGGCGGCTTCTCCGCAAGCCGCCGCGCGGATACGGAGATCCGCGCCTCCAGACCCCGGGGAGCTCTCGGCGGTTTGAGGCGAGCTTCGCCAGCCAGCCAGTGCCGCATCGACATCCAGCACACGAAAGAAGTCGAGGTCCAGGTAGGGTCGCAGGATCCCCATGGCCACGGGACTGAGCACAAGGCCGCCGTGCCAGACCAGTGGGTAGCGGGCAAGGAGATCAGCCGATACCTTTGCCTCGATCGGTCTGCCCCAGGGAGGCGTGAACCGGACCGTAGGGACCTCCATGTCCCTGGCCACGGCATCCAACGTAGCCAGGGTGACCTCAAAGCAGGGCGGTACCGTCCCTTCGAGACTGGGGTCGTGCCTCTGCCTCTCCAGGAAGACGTCCGTGTCCTTGATCAGGGGGAAGCCCTGTGTCCGTCCCCGCCAAGGCACGCTGAAGAGCTTGCCGAAGGTGACCGGTAGGAACCGGACGTTCGGTAGGTGCTCCAGCCGTGCCTTGACCTCGGCGGCGACCACCATGTTGGGGTAGGGCATGAATGCCGCTGGAACATCCACGGCGTTGTGGGTGATATGTAGGGGGAACCTGAGTTCATCGCCGAGTGCATAGTGCAGCAGAGGGTACTGGGCGCCGACCCTACAGGCCGACCCATGGAACATGGCGCAGTGGTACAGCCCAACGCCAGAGCCGCGGCCGAAGAAGGTCTTCGCGACGACATAGTGGAATGCCAGTCCCACGGCTCATGCTCCTCGGTACCACAACCGCAGGCTTGCCCGCTGCCCCAACCCAACGCCGCCCGGCAAGAGGCGCGGACACTTCCGCCCTGCCCAGGCGCCAGGCTGGCGTGGTGTCGCTTCAGCCTCCCGGTCGCCGGACCCGGACGCCGCGGGGCGTGGCAACGGCGACGCAGCCGCCGAGAGCATCAAGGGTCGTGCACGAGAAGACGCTCTGCAGCAGGAGCAAGAGCGGCCTGATGCCGTCCTGGTCCGGCCGCAGGAGAAGCACCCCCGCATGCGCCCCCGGAGCGAAGTGCCGCACGTCCCCAAAGCCTTTGTCGGCAGTAACGAAGAACCGTCCCTCAGCCTGGACGGCATCCCAGAGCTGGTGGTCAGGCCAGCCTCTCATGCCCTGGTCCAGAACAGTGGTGGTCTCGTGGCCCTGGGCTTCAACCAGGGACGCGACACCTCGTGGGAGGTCCTCGCCGAGTTTCACCTTCATGGCACCATAGCTCACGCCGGCAGAGGCAACAGCACATCCTGCCGCACGGCTTCTGCCGCATAGGCAAGCGCCGCCATCAGGTCCGCCGAGGTCAGTTGGGGGTAGGCATCGAGGACCTCGGCCGCGGTCATCCCATCCGCCAGACTCCCGACCAGCGTAGCCACCGGGGCCCTGGTTCCACGGATGCAGGGCTCACCATGGTGCAGGTCGGGGTCGATGACGATCCGTTGGTGCCATTGGGCGCGCGTCATCCGAGGTTGCCCTCCGGAGTGGTCAGAGTCAGGCGCATGACCCCAAGGTACGCAGTGCCGGCGCACAAGTCAAGGGTGGATGGCCAGTCCGTGTAACCCCCAGTCAAGGGCCGGGATGGCTCTGGCGTCAGGGGTGCCGCCTTCAGGCGGAATGGGGACCGGCTGAAGCCGGGACTCCTGACCGGGCGGAGCGACGCCGGCTGACGCCGTGGCGGGCAGCGCTGAGTGGTTACCAGCCCGGAGCCACGATCACTGGCCGCGGGGCGGTTCGGCCGCCGCACTCCATGCCAGCGGCGCCGTGGCCAGGTCAACCGTGTCCGGCGCTGCCGCCAGCCGGCTGCCGGGGGTGATGAGGACGGCGAGGTCGAGGGTCCCTGAGGCCGGGGCGGCGGCTTCGAACCCGACCATGACGGTGCCCGGGTTCGGCGAGTCCCATTCCTGAGGCGGCTTGGCGGTCTCGTAGGTCTGCCAGCGGGTCCCCTCGGGCAGGCGGGCATCGAGGTGGAGACGGGCGTCGCCCTTGGCCAGGTCGAGGGCAAGGCCATCGCCCAGGGCGGGAACGCCAGGGGTGATCATGCCCCAGCGCACAGCGGCCCCTGGCTTGAGCCCCTGGAGCCGGTCGCGAATGAGCACGCGCCCCGACGGCAGCAGGGCCACCCCGCGCCAGACACCCTTGGCCTGGCCGGCATACACGGTGGTCATGTCGACGACCGAATGGGGGAACCCGGCGGCATCCGAGAAGCGCACGATGCGGCCGGTTCCGGCGGCCTGCTGGAGGGCCCCGTCAATGGCCAGCGTGTTGTGACCCAAGTTGCTCTGCCGGAAGATAGTCCAGCGGTCGGATCCCTGTTCTGACGACCACAGGCTCATGCCGCGCGACTCGATGCCGTGATAGCCTTCGGCGCCGAGGTCCAGGGCCCAGCGGACCCCATCGGCGTCGAGGACGAAGCTGCCGGTGTCCATCTGACCGTGGGGGGCCTTGGGTGAACCACCTTTGAGGCCGACGAAGACGGCGTTGGGGTCGGTCCAGGAACTCCGGTGCAGCGTGACGGGCACGTGTCCGCCACTGCTCCAGTGCAGGGGCAACCGTATGGGTACGCCGTCGCCAAGGCTGTCGGCCCAGACCAGCAGCAGGGGTAGCTCCCGGTTGCCGCCGCTGCCGGCGTCACGGGTCGAAAGCCGTTTGGCCTGGTCCGCGAGCAGAGGCAGGTCCTGCAGCAGGAAGTCGGGGCGACCGAAGCGCCGGGCCAGCCAGAACTGCGCCGGTTCCAGCCCGCGCCCATCGCCGCCGTCGGCGTAGTTGAAAGTGCGCCCCGATGGCCCCGTGACCAGGGGCATGTACTCGCCGGTGCGGCTGAAGCCAGGTGCCTGGCAGAGGCCGAAGTCCGTGCCCAGGGCGCTCTCCAGTTCAGCCATAAGCACCACGTTGAAGCTGGTGCCGTAGGACCAGTAGCCGGGGCCCTCGGGGTAGCTGCCGTTGGGGGCGAAGGCAGCCATCGAGCGCGGCAGGTTCCGAAGGGCGCGGTGAACGGTCCTGGCCGCCAGGTCGGGCTCATCCTCCATCACCGCCAGGGCCCCGGCCACCAGGCCACCGTGGCACACCTGCCCCCAGTTGTTTGAGGCCGTGATCCAGCCGGTGTGCTTCGTGGTCTCGGGCAGGCGCACGCCCTTGGCGAGGATGGCCTCGTGGACCGCCTGGCGGCACTCGGCGTCCAGCGCGTCGTAGAGCCAGTCGTAGCCGATGGCCAGGGCCAGAGTCATCTCGCCGACGTCCAGGAAGTGCGACGGATTCCAGTCGGGAAAGCCGGCGGCAGTCATCATCTCGAGGCGGGCCCGAGCCAAGTAGGCTGGCTGGTCGGTGAGGCGGTAGGCGGTGGCCAGAAGCAGGATGCGTTTGAGGGCCTTGCGGGACTGGTCCAGCAGACGCCGGCCCTGCTTCTCGTGCTTCACCGGCGCCACCTCAGCCAGGGCGTCGGCCTGCTTCAGCAACCCGTCGGCCAGGCCCCGCAGAGAGGGCACCTCCGCCAGGCGCGCCTTCAGCGCCGGGAACGTGGTGCTGTCCGCCAGCACCCGCGGGTGCGTCGCCCGCCCCCTGCCGATGTAGCCCCTGACCTCCTCGAGGGTCGCCTTCGGCGGGTACGCGGGGACGCTGGGGGACGTCTCCGCCGCCGCGGCGACGCCGGCGCTCAGCAAAGCCATGGCCATACATGCCTCTCTGTTCATAGGGTTTCCCCGATCTCAGGCGCCACGCGGCCGGAGTGGCTTGGTGTAGTCCCCGACCGGCTCCAGGGAAACCGCGCCAGCAGGCCCCGCCTGGATGGGCGCGATGGTGAGTTCCAACACTTTCCCCTGGAATGAGATCCGTTCTAAGCGCTCGATCTTCAGCGTGGTCCCCGCGCGACGGAAGAACGGGAACAGGTCTTCGCCCACGGCGATGGACATGTCCTCGACCATCTCCTCCCAGGTCTCACGGTGGCCGGGCTCCTCGGCCCAGCGCGTACTCCGCACCCAGTACCACCGCGGGTACCAGGTGGGGCCATAGCGGTCATCGAGTTTCTGGAAGATGTACCAGAGCTTGGTCCACTCGGGGCCCTTGCCCCACTTAGCCCGGCCGCTCTCGGTCTCGTGTTCGGTGGCCAGGTCGAGTTGGGCGCCCTTCTTGGCTTCGAGGTCAAGGATGCTGTTGCAGTCGCGGTTGGCCTTGTCGGGGATATCGCCGAAGAGGGCCTGCACCTTGCCTTGGAACCAGCCTGCGTGGGCCTCGCCCTGGTTGTGGTGCGGCGAGTAGCCCGCGACCACTCCCTGGTCATTGCCGGGGCCACTCATGGTATGGGCCATCTCGTGGGCGAAGACGCCCAGGATGCCGATGGGGTCGTAGGCGATGACGGCGGCCGCCTTGGGCCGGGGGTTGATGGCCCATCCCCCGCCGCCACCGGCGCAGATCACGATGGTGTAGGGCTCGTCGAACACCTTGGTGGGCAGCCAGCCGAGGACCTTCTCAGCCGCACGCGGGATGTGCTTCTCGATGCACTCCAGGACCTCCGGTTTCTGGTTGCCGGCATAGTAGACCACCACCCCGCCGAGGTTCCTCTCGAGCTCGGGGAAGATGCCGACGCCGCCGACGCTGGGCAGACGGCACTCGCCGCCGACGGGAGCCTTGCCGCCGGCGAGCCAGGCCACCAGGTCGCGGAGGTCCTTCTGCCGGCGTTCGCTGGCGTCCTGTGGGTCCTTGTCGCCGCCGATGAAGACGCCGGGGCCCTCGGCCAGCACCACGCGCCCCTTGCCGACGGCGCGGCGCGCCCGCACGGGCCGGCCGGCCTCGTCCTTCACCAGGGCCTCCCACTCGGGCCCCAGGCCGAGGGCGGCAAAGGAGCCCTGCGGCGTCTTCGCGACCTCATGGGTGTAGCGGGCGCCGAAGCCCTCGAGGAACTGGTTCATGCTCCAGGCCTTGGCGGCGGCCTCGTCAGGCGGCCGCGTGCCCAGCACCAACAGCCCGCCGCCATCCTCCAGGAAGCGCCGCAAGGCCACCTGCTCAGCCGGCGAGTAGGGCTGTGCGTTGAGGTCCTGCTGCGAGGTCATGACCACGTTGAACTCCGCCGCCGGCCACCAGGCGAATGGCTCGATGTCGTCGATCATCGCCCGGATACGGCAGGGCTTCCCCGGCGTCAGGACACTGCCCAGCGACGCCACGCTCGAACAAGCCCTGAAGCCCTGCTCGCGCAGTTGGCCGCGCAGGCCCCAGAGGACGGCGAACTGGGTCTGGTGGGCCTGGTCGACCAGGAGGTTGATCCCGGTGTCGTTGGGCGGGGCGCCCTCAGCCGAGACCGGGAAGCGGGTCGCCAGCTCCACCGGCAGGGTCTTGCCCTTGATCCAGTAGGCCTCCGCCTTCTCCCGCAAGACCCGCCGTTCCGCATCGGCCTTCGCGGTCTCGGCAATCCGCGTCTGCAGGCCGGGATCGACAAGCGGCAGACGCAGGTACGGGCTAGCCAGGACCTGGCGCTCCAGCCCTGGGCCCTGCCAGGCCACCGCCACATGGTTGCCGCCGCCGCCCTGCTTCTGGAGGACCCGCAAGAGGTAGCCGCGGCCGGCGTCGAGCCGGACCGGCTCCGACGTCTGCCCCGGCTGCGCGTCCCAGACCCCGGGATCGGTCCAGCCCTCGACCCACGCCACGCGCCGCAGACCGGCAGGGCCCTCGCCAGCGCTGAGCCACAGTTCGCCGCCGTCGTCGGAGCCCAGCCAGAAGGTGTAGTCGCCGGTAGCCGGGGGAACGACGCGGGTCGTCCAACGGCTGCCGTAGTTCACCCCGAGCCCGGAGGCCTCGAGCCGTGACGCCAGGCGCACGCTGTCGGCAGGGCCCGCGTACTTCGCATGGTCCGTGAGGTCAGCAACGGTGTCGCCGGGGATCTCGAACCAGACCTCCTGCAGGATGCAGTCCGTGGACGCGGCGGAGCCGGGGCGCAGGCCCTGGCAGCCCGACAGCAGTACGACGCCCACGGTCGCGGCAACCGGCCAGTGCCCTGCTCGCATGGTGGTGAACTCCCGGGTCCCGGATTGCACTTCCCGCGCCGCCGGTCACGGTACTGCAGCGGCGCCGGCACGAAGCCTGCCCGCGGAGGACAGGCCCCATGCCCACACTCAGCACGAGCCCCTGCATCTGGTACGGCCTGGTGCTCGGGGTGCCCCTGGCGGGAGCCGTCGCCCTCAGCCAGGCGGCCGAGACCCGCTTCGACCCGCTGCAGGCCCTGCAAACATACCACGTGGTATGGAACTCGCCGAGCGAGAACAGCGATGGGACGATGCCCATCGGCAACGGCGAGATCGGGCTCAACGTCTGGTGGGAGCGCAACGGTGACCTGCAGTTCCTCATCGCCCGCACGGACGCCTGGGACGAGCTCGGGCGACTGGTCAAGCTGGGCAAGGTGCGGATTGCCCTGGACCCGAACCCGGTGCGCGACGGGCAGCCCTTCCGGCAGACGCTGAACCTGCGCGATGGCGCCATCGACGTCGAGGCGGGACAGGGCGCCGAGCAGGTGCGCGTCCGGCTCTGGGTCGACGCCAACCACCCGGTCATCCACGCGACCGTGGCCAGCGGGACCCCCGTGGCGGTCACGGCCAGCCTTGAGCTCTGGCGCAACCAACGCCGCCAGGTTGACTATGCGGCAGCGGGCTACTTCGGCGAGCCCCCCTTCGGCGCTCCGGGGCCGGCCTTCGTCGGTCCCGATGTCGTCGTGTCACCCCGGGACTGGCCCGGGAGCCCGGCGGAAGCGCCGGTGGCCTGGTACCACCACAACGGCGCCACCGATTGGTACGAGGTCTCGGCGCGGCTGCAGGGACTGGAGGGCTTCGACGGACAGGATCCCCTCGAGAACCGCACCTTCGGCGGAGCCATGGTCGCCGCCGGGGCCCAACGCGACGGCGACCGCGTCCTGCGCACGCCGCCGGCCACGACACACCGCCTCGATATCCTGACCCTCACCCGCCAGCCCTGCACGCCCGAGGAGTGGCTGAAGGAGCTGGTTGCCCTGCGCCGGGAGACCGAGGCTGTGCCGTTCGAGACCCGACAGGCAGCCCACACGGCCTGGTGGCAGGCCTTCTGGCAACGCAGTTGGGTCTTCGTCTCGGCGAATGCCGCAGCCCCCAAGGCCCAGCCGTTCATCGGCCGGAACGCACACCCGGTCCGCCTCGGCGTTGACCAGGCCGGGGGCAACCGCTATGCCGGCGAACTGGGACGGGTCAGCCTCCTGGCACAGGCGCTGGACGCTGACGAGGTCAGCCGGCTAGCCCAGACCGCCCCCGATGGTGCGCTCCCCGGGGCCGTCCCGGCGCTCTTCAGTGCCGTGGGTCCCGCGTCCGGGCTCGAAGCGCTCCGCGACCTGGACCCGGGTCAGCCCCTGACGATCGAGCTCTGGGCCAAGCCTGCACCCCTGCCCCCGGGGGGGGCGCGCCTGGTGGACAAGATCACCCCGGGCGCGGACGACGGTGTCCTCCTGGATACGCACCCGGGCAACAGCCTGCGGCTCATCACCGCTCTGCGCACACTCCAGGTGCCAGGGGCCCTGCCGCCCGACCAGTGGCACCACGTGGCCGCCGTGGTGGACGGGCCCCACGGGGTCCTCCAGCTCTTCGTGGACGGCAAGCGGGTAGCCCGGGAGATGGTGGATGTCAGCGAGCCCACCACGGCCGTCACCCGCGGTTACGTGCTGCAGCGCTGGGTCACCGCCTGCGCCGGGCGGGGGGCACTGCCCATCAAGTTCAACGGTAGCCTGTTCACGGTTCCCTACGCCGCAGGCTGGGATGGCGACCCTGACTTCCGGCGCTGGGGATCAGGCTACTGGTGGCAGAACACGCGCCTCCCCTACCTCAGTGCCTGCGCCTCCGGCGACACGGACCTGCTGCCGAGCCTGTTCCGCATGTATAGCGGCCAGACCCTGGCCATGGCCCGCTACCGGACCCAACACCATCTGGGCCATGCCGGAGCGTTTCTCAACGAGTGCTCCTACTTCTGGGGCCATGCCTTCAACGACATCTATGGCTGGAAGCGCTCCCCAGACACCCCCGCCGGCATCAACGAGGCGGGCTGGCACCGCTGGGAGTTCACCGCCGGCTACGAGCTTCTGTTCATGATGCTGGACTATTACGAGCACGCCTTGGATGATGCCTTCGCGCGGACGACGATGGTGCCCTTCGCCCGCGACATTCTCACCTTCTACGACCGGCACTACCCGACCGACGCCGCCGGCAAGATCGTCATCCAGCCCGGCCAGGCCCTGGAGACCTGGTGGACGGTCACCAATCCCATGCCGGACATCGCTGGCCTCACCGCGGTCACGAGTCGCTTGCTCGCCCTGCCCGAGGGCCTGGCGCCGGCAGAGGACCGGGGCCTGTGGCAGCGCCTCCGGGACAAGCTGCCGGAACTCCCCGTGTGCGAGGTGGATGGCGTGCGCCAACTGGCCCCGGGGGCGAGCTTCTCCGACAAGCGCAACGTGGAGAATCCCGAGCTCTATGCCGTGTTCCCCTTCCGCCTGATCGGTGTCGGCAAGCCGGACGCCGAACTGGGCCTCGAGGCCCTGCGGCGGCGTGCGGACCGTGGCACTGCCGGCTGGCGCCAGGATGACCTCTTCATGGCCTACCTGGGCCTCGCCGAAGAGGCCCGCGAGACCTTGGTGCAGCGGGCCCGCACCCGGCACACCGAGTCGCGCTTCCCCGCCTTCTGGGGGCCCAACTACGACTGGGTGCCGGACCAGGACCACGGGGGCGTACTCATGCGCACGGTGCAGGTCATGCTCCTGCAGAGCGATGGCCGCCGGATCGTCTTGCTGCCGGCCTGGCCGCAGGACTGGACGGCCGAGTTCCGCCTCCAGGCGCCCTACCGGACCGTCATCACGGGCCGAGTCGAGGGGGGCAGGCTGGTGAGCTTGGACGTCCAGCCGCCGGAACGCCGTAGCGACGTGGTCCTGACGCCAGCCCCGTGAGCGGGCTACTTGCGGCGGAGCGTGCACGCCGGGGCCCCGCCGAACGGCGCCTGCGACCAGGGGCTCGCCTGGGCACCCACCTGGTCACCAGCGGCTGGGACAGAGGGCCGTTCCCCTCCGCCGCCGGCCCCCGCACCCGGCACCAGGACCGGCTCCCAGAGTGCTGCCCCGCAGTCGACAATGGTGATCCAGCCAGGCCGGACCTCGACGGTGCCGCCATGCACATCGAGGCGCTCGTAGACCAACTCACCAGGGCAGAAGAGCCGATAGGCCTCCCGGGCCCTGGAGGCCGTACTGGCAGGCACCGGAACTCGGGCCGGCTCGCGGCCCAGCCCGAGCAGGATGGCGGAACCGTCGCTGCGCACGAGACCCAGGGCACTCCGGCTGCCGATCCAGCGATCGATCTCCGCAGCCTGCTCCTTCGCGGTGCCGAAGAAGTACATGTCGGCCTCATTGAAGTCCTCGATCTCCTCGCGGGTGACCTCGCTGGCAAGCATGGTCAGGCTATACTCGGTCTCCAGCACGTCGCCAGACCTCATCGCCAGGGGCCCGTAGAGGTCCGCGAAGGACGTGAACAGATGCGTGTCCGCACCGTCGCCACAGTGCCCAAACACCGGCGTCAGATCGTCGCGGAAACTGGCGCGGTACTGGTGGAACACCCATCCGCACGAACCCACGCCGCTCTTGCTGAAGTAGCCGCCGATGGTGTTGGCCGCCCCCAGTGGCACCGCGGCTCCCGTGTGGTGGTCGCTTGACATCGAGACCTTCCGGCGGTCGCTGGTAGAACTGCGGAAGGCATAGACTCGGCCCGTGTTGTCGTCGACGCGGACCATGCCGGTGCGGCCTCCCGGCGGCGCGTCGTCGCAGTCTGCTGTCTGGGACCGGTACCAGGCGTAGTCGACGGTGCCATCCTGCCAGTCCCAGGCCCCGTCCTGGCTGAGCTTGACATGGAGGAACTCGGTGCCGTCACTCAGGACTGCCGTGTCGACAGCCCGCACCGCCTGGTGGACCCGGATGGTGAAAGCGCCGGTGGCACGGTCCGGAGTCAGAACCAACCGCGTGGGCATCACCAGGTGGCGCGGAGGGTACTCCAGAACGTACGAAAGGGTCGCCGACTCGGCGCCGCTGCTGCCGCGGACGCGGGACACGGTCTTGGCATACACCTCGCCGTAGTAACGGTCCCACTTGGCGCTGAACCAGAGCAGGCCTTCCCGGCGCGGCCCGTAGTTGACCTGGACGGGGTACTCCATCCCCAGCCTGGGCATGTGGTCGAGGTCAACCGAGAACAGCGGTCCGCCATCGGTGTAGGTCGAAGCCCCAAACCAGCGGTTCGTGCCCACCACGCGGACGACCTGAGTGCCGTCGCTCTCGGTGACCTCGACCTGGTTCCGGCCGAGCACCAGGGAGGCGTTCACCAGGGCACTGTCGGCCCGGCCAAGGTCAACCCCGCCCCGGCACAGGAGCTCGACGCCCGTGGCTCGGACCCCGTTCACCGCGACAGCCACCTCCCCGCCGTGCTTGAGACCCAGCAGCAACAGGGCGGCCGTTCCCGCGTGGGACGCGACGAAGGAGGCCCGACCGTCACCTTGGGCGCGCAGGAGCAGCGTGTAGTCGGCACTGACCTGGCGCACGCGCTCCAGGCGCGGCTGCGTCCGCACGCTCGCGGGCTGGTTGCCCTGCAGGAGGACGGCCGCCGCGACCGCCGGCACGGCAAGCCACCGGGGGACAGACCAAGCCCGGCCTCGCCGCGAGGACCGGGCTACCCGGGGAGCCGCGCCTTCCGGAGGCGGGTCTCGGCGCTCTATGGGCACACGCTGTTGCACGGTGCTGCAGGCGGCACTCTGCGCCTCTGTCCTTCAGAAGACAGGCCAGTACGTTAGCTAACCCTAGCGCATACTCTAGGCCAGTTCCTCCCTATTGCCTATAGGCCGTCCGTGCAAACGGACGGAAACGGTCGGCCTCGGCAGCGTCGGCCGGCACCCCGCCTACTTGCGCAGGAAGATGCCCTGGAAAGGGCCGCCCGTAGGCGGCTGGGGCCAAGGCAGAGCCGTCTCGGCGGTCTCGCCTTCAGGTGCCGGGAACGGGGGGGGGCGCGCGAAGCCGAAGAGCATGCTGTCCAGTGTGGGCGACGGGTCCCAGAGGACCGCGCCGCAGTCGACGACGGTGATCCATCCCGGCCTGACCTCGACGCTGTTTCCCTGCAGATCGAGGTAGTCGTAGGTCGGCCTGGTCAGGTCGAGCAGCCGGTAGGCGTTGACGGCCTTGGCGACCGTGGCGGCAGGCACAGCGACCCTCGCGGGCTCACGGCCGAGGCCCAGCAGGATGATGGAGCCATCGCTGCGGTAGAGCCCGACGGAGTTTCTCGTGCCAAGCCACCCGGCGATGCTCGCCGTCTGCTCCTGATCCGTACCGAAGAAGTGCAGGTCGGCCTCGTTCAGGTCCTCGATATCCTCACGACTGACCTCGCACGGGAGCATCGTCAGGCTGAGCTCGGCATCGATGCGGTCACCGGCCTGCATCGCCAGGCGGCCGGATGCGTCTGCCGGCGACAGACGGAAGTGCGTATCCGCCCCGGACCGGCCACGGGCGAAGAAGGGACCAGACTCGTGAGGAGGACTGGCACGGTACTGGAGGAAGACCCAGCCGCATGACCCGACGCCCGTCTTGCTGAAGTAGCCGCCGATGGCACTCCCCGGGATCAGTGGCACGCCGGGGGCCGCGGACCCGGCCGCGGCTTCGGCGGGCCGAGGTCGGGCGGGGGAGGCGACGGCGGCAGCCCGCAGGGCACCGTCCGTGACGCGGATCACACCGGTGTGGCTGCCGGGCGGGGCGTCCGGACAGTCCCCCCCCTGCCAGCGGTACCAGGCGTAGTCCGGCGTGCCGTCACCCCAGTCGCGGGCCCCGGCCTGGGCGGCTCGGACATGCAGGAAGTCCAGGCTGCCCTCACAGATCGTGTCGCGGCTGGCACAGAGCGCCTGGTGCAGCCGGATGGTAAACGTGCTTGCGGCCTGACCAGGCGTGAATTCCATCCGGGTGGACATCACCAGGCCATACCGGGACGACTCGATGGTGTAGGCGAGCATAGCCGTGCCGGGGCCGCTGCTTCCCGTGCACTCCAGGAGGCTCTCGCCAGCCGTCTCGCCCCCGGGCAGCCTCCAGCGGCCGCCCAGCCACAGGAAGCCGTCCCACGTGGGACCGTAGTGGACCTGCGCCAAGGGACCCGGCGCCGCCCCCACGAGCGCGTCGAGGTCCACCGAGAACAGGGGCCGGCCGGCAGAGAGCGCAGAGGTCACGACCCAGCGGTTGGTGCCCTCCGCACGGACCGCCTGCACTCTGACGGCGTCCACGGCCGGGCCCTCGCTCCGGCCCGGATCGGCGGGGATGACCGCAGCGGCGCCCGGAGGCTGAACCGCATCCCCTGCCGGCAAGGCCGCCGTCGCAGGGCCCTGAGCCCAGGCGCTGACGCCGGCGGTCAGCCACAGGCCGGCAAGGACCCATGGGGCGACGCTGACTCCTGTCAGGCACACCACGGGCCCCCTGCCGACGGCGGACCGTGTGCCTGTTGCCGGGCTTGGCGCCATCGATCGGGCCCTTCACCGACGGGGAACGGGAGGCCTCTCCGGCCTGTCTCACCTCATACCGACCCGCCATGGCGACTGTGTATACACCCCGTGTCCGGCAAGGTCAATATGCCTCCTGTAGGGCTTGAAAGATCACTCGCGCGGGTGCATTCTACTGTACTAGTAGAAACAGGTACCGTGCGCCGTCGACACCGGTAGCCGTCGCGCGGGGATGCCGTTGGCTGGGATGATGTAGGTCCTGTATGAAGGAGGCCGGTATGGGACGCCTGGCAACCGGGTGGCTGGGATGCCTGATCGGCCTCGCCCTGACGGCTTGGAGCCAGGAGGCCGGGGTTGGCGCGCCGACAACGCCTGCCGGCACCCCCACGGCACCGGCCAGTGCACCGGCGGCAACCCCCCGCCCCGCAGCCAGCCGGCTCGACGCGGGGACCCTCTTCCACATGGCCCGCCAGATGGATGCCGACGGGAATCTCCTGGTCGACGAGAAGGAGCTAACCGACGGCTTCGCGAAGTTCGCCCTTGACGCCGAAGCCGTGCGCGCCGACCTCCTCACCTGGCTCGACAAAGACAAGGACGGCAAGCTCTGCATGGACGAGTGGCGGCCTTTCTTCAAGGCTATGTGGATGCTCAACCCCATCCGTGGCGTCGACCGGAACAACGACCTGGTCCTGGAGGAGAGCGAGGTCGGCGCAGCCCGTGCCCAGATGGCCGAGTTCTGCCGTGCCGCCAATGACCGGACCCTGCGGCAGTTCGACCTCGACCATGACGGCAAGCTCAATGAAGCCGAAGTGCAGGCCGCCCGACGCGCCATGCGTCGCTTCACCCCGCATGGGCCCGGTAACGGCGGCACGCGCAGCGGCGCCGATGGGGGAGCTGGCGGCGGGGCCGTGCCGGAAGGCACTGCGGCCCCAACTGCTGGCGGCGCGGCCAGCCCGCCCGCAAACGGTCAGCCCTAGCGGCGCTTGATGGGGCAACACCAGCACCGTTGAGGCAAGTTCCCGGCCAAGCCGGGAACGCCTGGAGGGCGGCTTCTCCGTAACCCGCCGCCGAGATGCGGGGATCCCGGCCCCCAGACCGCTGGGAGCTCTTCGCGGTTTGAGGCGGAGCTTCGCTGGCCTGGCTTCGCCCCCCCGCTGGCGGGGTATCCTGTCAGCGACTCCGAGCGATTCACCGCGGTGGTCATGGACCGTGGGTCTCCGGCACGGCCTCAGCGGGCTGCAGACGTAGGGGCAGGCAGGGGTACTGACCATGGTGGCCTGGGCCAAGCTGACAGCCGGCCTGTGGATGCTGATGGCGGTGCTTGTCGGGGCGGCAGAACGCCCGGGGATGGCGTCTGTGCGAGCCCAGGGCCGGACGGATCTCGCCCGTGGACTGCTCTGCGAAGGCGTAGCCGCGAACTACAACCGCGACTATGCCCTCCTCGATGTGCCGGTAGCCATGGCAGGACTCCCCTACATCCTGCCACCCCACAAAGGGCCGCTGACGCCGTTCACCGTCGCCGTCGAGCACAGCGGCCGGCTCTACCTATGCGGCGCGGAGGACAGGGCTGGAGACCCGGCGTCCATGCCGACCCCCGCCAGCCTCAGACTCCCCGGTCAGTGGGAACGGGAGGGGGCCCTGCGGACCGTCTCCGGGGCCCTCACCTACCACTGGGGCCTGTTCGGGACCCAGCTCGAGGCCGGGCAGTCACTGACCATCCCTGCAGCCAACCGCTGGGGGACCCTCGTGGTCGCCGGCGAGATCACGGGGCTGACGGATGCCGCCCCGACGTCCCTGGGCGAGTTTGAGATGCTGCAGGCGCAGATACGGGCCAGCCCTGCCTGGGCCCGAGACCGACTGGAGCGCGAAGCCCTGCGCCCTGAGGCCCTCATCCAGTTGTCCGACCAAACTCCGGTGGACATCGTCTGGCGCCGGACGCAGGCGCTGCTGACCGCCATCCGGCGCCTTCGCGATGCGCCCGCTCTCGAGGCTGAAGCCGCCGACCTGGGATGCCTCCGGCCACGCGTCGAGGCCCTGCAGCACCAGCCCGGAACCAACGAAACGGTCCAGCGGTCGCTCTGCGCCGAGATTGCCGCGGTGCGGCGCCGCATTGCCCTGCGCAATCCCCTGCTGAACTTCGACGCGATCCTGTTCGTCAAGCGGCACCGGGCCCTGTTCGACCACATGTGCGATCAGTTCTACGGCATCGCGGCACAGCCAGGAGGTGGACTCTACGTGCTGGAACACGCGCTCGGACCAAGCCCGCACGTGCGCGACCTGCTCGCCGACACGACGGTCACGCGGGGCCGACTCCAGGGCCAGCGGCTCCGCGGAGGCACGCCCGGGGGCCTCGCCTACGACGGCATGGGCAAGCTCACGGACACGCGCGCTACCAGGGATGGCGGCGCCTTCCTCTCCCCTGACCTCTCGCCGGACGGCCGCACCGTCCTGTTCGCTTACACGGAGTGCCAGGGCGAACCGCTGCACCGCTTCCCACGCACACCGACAGCCGGCCTCTGGGATGCTGGGCGCTGCTTCCACGTGTTCCGGATCAATCTCGACGGCAGTGGCTTGGAGCAGCTCACGGAGGGTCCTTGGAACGACTTCGACCCGTGCTGGCTGCCCGATGGGCGCATCGCCTTCGTCAGCGACCGCCGTGGCGGCTACCTGCGTTGCGGGCGGGTCTGCCCGACCTACACCCTGCATGGCATGGAGGCGGACGGCAGCCAGATCGTCTGTCTGAGCTACCACGAGACGCACGAGTGGCAGCCCAGTGTCAACGGCGACGGACTCCTGGCGTATACGCGCTGGGACTACGTCGACCGCGACAGCGACATCGCACACCACCTCTGGACCTGTCTACCGGATGGCTCCGACCCCCGCAGCGCCCACGGCAACTACCCGCAGCGCCGGGAGCTGCGTCCGTGGATGGAGATGTCGGTCCGAGCCGTCCCGGGGACCCGGTCGAAGTACGTGGCGACAGCCGCCCCGCACCACGGCCAGGCCTTCGGATCCCTGGTGCTGATCGACCTGGCCCTGGCCGATGACGGCGCCATGGGCCAGGTCCGTAGGATCACGCCGGAAGTCCCTCTGCCGGAGTCGGAAGAAGCTCCCGGAGTACCCCAGCAGCCCAAAGGCCACCACAGCCCCAACGCCGAGGTCTACGGCACCGCCTGGCCCCTGAGCGAAGACTTCTACCTCTGCGTCTACAGCCCCTCGGCGGCCCTGGTGGCACTCCCGGCAGGGGGTGTCCGGCCCGGACGTTCCGTGCCCTATGGCCTCTACCTGCTCGACAGCTACGGCAACCGCGAGCTGCTCTACAGTGATCCGGCCATTGGCTGTTCCGACCCGGTCCCCGTGGCGTCCCGTCCGCTGCCGCCCGTGCTGCCTTCCCGGCAGGCGGCGGGCAGCGAGGCCGAGGCTCAGGGCCTGGGGGAGATCGCCGTGGCCAACGTCTTCGACAGCCCCCTGCCCTGGCCAGACGGCACCCGCATCCGGGAACTGCGCGTCATCAACCTCTTCGCCAAGGGCACCCCGTTGCCGGACGATCCCCACATCGGCCACGCGGCCCAGTCCCTGGCACGAGGTGTGTTCGGCACCGCGCCGGTGGAAGCCGACGGCAGCGTCTATGCGCGGGTGCCGGCCGCCACGCCCATTTACTTCCAGGCCATCGATGAACGTGGCGTGGCCGTGCAGACCATGCGCTCGCTGACGTTCGTGCGCCCTGGCGAGAGGCTGGTCTGCATAGGCTGCCACGAGAACAAGCACCGCACCCCGTTGTCGGCGGGGGGAACGCTGCCCCTGGCGCTGCGCCAGGCACCGCGCCGCCTCGTGCCGGAGCCCGAGGGCTCCTTCCCGCTGACCTTCCCGAGGCTGGTGCAGCCCGTGCTGAACCGCACCTGCGTCGACTGCCACAGCCGAGAGCCCAGGGCCCCCAGCCTGCGCGGTGACCGCTTCGGGGCCCAGGGGTGGTCGGAAGCCTTCCTGGCCCTGCGCGCTCGCGCCTGGGGCATGAGCGGCGGCAACGGGACCGCCCTGAACGAGCGGCAGGTGTCCGTCCCAGGCCAGGACGGTGCCCTGACCTCAGCGCTCTATGCGCAGCTCGCCAAAGGGCACCACGGAGTCACACTGGCCCCCGCGGACCTCCGCCGCATCACCCTCTGGCTGGACTGCAACAGCCCCTTCTACGGCGCCTATCGGGAAACCGAGCGCCAGGCCCGCGGCGATATCGTCCTGCCGGACTTCGGCCTGCCGCCCGTCCCGGATATCACATCGCTGGTACGCTGAACGCCCACCAGGAGGGCACCTGCCTCCACGCCGAGCCCCTCTGTCACGGACAGGAAACGGGTATCACTCGCCCTCACACTCGCAGGCGCAGGGACACGGCACCGCCACCACCAGCACGCTGTTCTTCGTGCCGTAGGGGTTCGCAACCATCTCGTCCGCCTCGGCATCGGCCACCCACTCGCCATCCACCACGAACTTGTACTCGTAACGCCCCGGCGCCAGAGTCAGCCGAGCCCGGAACGAGCCGTCCTTCGGGTAGCGCGTCATGCGCCGGGCCGTGCCATCCCAGGCGTTGAAGTCGCCCACCACACTCACCTTCTTGACGGCTCCAGCCGGCTTGTAGACGAAGACCACCTGCCCCTTGTCTGTGTCGTGGATGATCATGTGTGTCTTTCCTTTTTGTCTTTCTTTAGGACATTATGTCCTATTAAGGCATAGTTTGTACTATAACGTGCAATGCTCCCTTTGCACCCCGGCGCTACGGGGAAAAGCTCAGGGCTTGAGCCAGATGACTCGCCCCTGGTGAGCCTGCTGGGGGATGGTAAGGACGTTGCCCGCCAGCGGCAGGGGCTGGTCGCGCAGCACGTCCACGGCGCTGGTGAGGCCCGTAAGCCCGAGACGCTCGAGGTCGAGGGTGATGCGCGCCTCGCCGGGAACGGGGTTGCTGTTCACGTCGACGAGCAGGGCTCCCTTGCTGCCCACGTAGGCCGAGACCAGGTCCGGCGGCCGCTGAGCCCAGCTCGGGCTCTTCCAGTAGGGGAGGAAGGTCGCCCCTTCGACGCCGAAGGCATCCAGGACCTCGTACAGGCGGTTCCAGGTCGCGCCATCGGACCAGATGGGCCAGACATGGGTGCCGTGCAGGAGGGTGTAGGCGGCGAGGTTGGCGGTCTTCTCTGCCGTGTATTCAGGCCGGAACTCTGGCAGGAAGAACTCGACCGGGCCCATGTTCCGCCCCAAGAACTCGGCACGGAACATGTCCGGCGGCAGGCACTTGAGGTAGTCGTCTCCGACCTTGGCCGGGGCGAACTGCTCGCCGTCGAGGATGGCATCGGAGAAGGACAGCAACGGCAGGTCCACCTCGGAGGACATGTGGATCATCAGCCATGGCGAGGCGTGGCGCTGGCGGAACAGCGCATAGGCGCGGCGCATGACCTGCCGGTAGGCACGGACGGGGTGCGCGGGCTGGACCTCACCGGCCTCGTCTGTCCAGGCGCAAGCCGGACACTTGCAGGCGGTGGGCCCCCAGCAGTCCACGTAGATGCCGTCCACACCATAGCGGTCGATCATCTCGTTGATCCGGTAGAGGATGAAGTCCTGCCAGTCGCGGCGGTTCGGGCAGGTGCCGGCGGAGGCGTACCCCATGGCGGCGACGTCGCTGGGAGTGACGATGCGGTCGGCGTCGGCCCAGTGCGCCCGGTAGTAGGCCCACTCGGGGACCCCCGTGGAGACGAAATTGAGGTTGACGTAGGGCACCACCTTGATGCCCTGGTCATGGTCGGCCTTGACCTTGGCGGCAAACGCGGCCGGGTCTGCGGGCTCGGGGTAGCCGTAGTACCTCATGTTGCCATTGGGCCAGATGATGTCGACGGTGGCCCGCACGCCGGGAGTCATACGCCAACGCATGGCGTCGGCAGGATAGGGCCGCACGGGGCTGGCCATCATGCCGAAGCCGTAGTCGAGGCGCCCCTGGAGCGTGGACGGCGTGGCGATCAGGCGGATGGTGACCGCGACCTGGTCGCCCTGGGGCCTGACCTCGATGGTTGCCTTGGTGGGGTCGGTCTGCCAGTGCTGGCGGCGCTCGCAGTACCACGAGAGACCACGGTCCTCGTTGCCGAGCCAGAGGTAGGGCACGAAGGGCAGCGTGAAGCCCTCAGGGGCAACGGCGCCGGCCGGGTTGTTGCTCCACGACAGGCGGTCGGCATGCATCAGGGTCGCCTCACTGGCCGGCATGCTCCAGCTCAGGCACAACTCCTCGACCTGGAGGGGCTGCGGCGCCTCGAGGGTCACGTCGGTCCAGGTGAAGCCGTCGAACTCGACC
>Ga0172371_10002998_pt1 | contig 26432 bp, 24 predicted proteins | sample Lak12m_FD_114543 | JGI IMG/M metagenome (GOLD analysis project Ga0172371, IMG submission 114543) | Freshwater microbial communities from Kabuno Bay, South-Kivu, Congo - kab_022012_12m | ecosystem: Environmental > Aquatic > Freshwater > Lake | place: Democratic Republic of the Congo: South-Kivu... | reverse complement strand
CTTGGGGCTGCCTACCGTCTGCGAATAGAAAGACACTACCCCGGATGTTTCCCCATCCTTGATCAGCATCCCTTTCTTCAGGAATATCGTCCTGGCGCAGAGTTTTTGCAGCATCGCCATATCGTGGGTAACGATAATGACGGTTTTGCCCCGTTCCCTTATCTTGAATATTTCTTTGATACATTTCTTTTGGAAATATTCATCTCCCACCGATAGGGTATCATCGATAAGAAAAATGTCGGGGTCCATGTGCACCGCTATCGCGAAAGCCAGGCGCACGAACATACCCTGGGAATAACATTTTACCGGCGCGTCTATGAACTTGCCGATCTCGGCAAAATCAATGATCTCCCGGCATCTTATTTTAACTTGGTCCCTATGCAGCCCAAAGAGTTCAGACTGCAAGAAAACATTCTCCCTCCCGGTCAATTCCAACTGGAAACCTGCGCCCAGCTCCAGAAGCCCGCTTACCCTGCCTGAAATCTCTATTTTCCCGCGGTCGGGATTTAACATACCGGCAATTAATTTTAGAATGGTCGATTTACCTGACCCGTTTTCACCGATGATCCCCAGGGTTTGGCCTTTTTCCACGGAGAAACTGATACCCCTCAAGGCCCAGAAGTCTTGCCATGAGGCCTTGCCCTCAATAATGAACTTTATACGGTACATTTCCCAGGCATCCTGAAACTTGATTATAGGCATATTAGATACGTTTTAAAACGCTGGATTCAAGCCAAACCGAGACCGCAAAACCGGCAAATAAACTAAGGAAGGCCCATCCGATAACCCCAAAAAAAGTTATTGTATCCGGCGCCCTGCCATAAAGGATTATCTCCCGGTAACAGAGAATAAATGAAGACATGGGATTTAAATTAAAAAACCACTGGAATCTAGCGGGGACCATTTCTATGGAATAAAAAACCGGGGTAGCCCAGAACCAAAACATTAGCAATATCCCCAGCAGATGCTCCAGGTCACGTAAGACTATATTAATTACGCTGAATAACAAACCGATCCCAGAGACGAAAAAATAGGTCAACAAGAAAATAACCGGCAATAAAGTGGCCGCCGGAAGGATCTCGGGGTTACGGAAAAAGAATGCCGGATAAACAATGCACCAGCTTATAAGGAAATTCATGAAATAAGACAAGACGCAGCTTAAAGGCAGCACCTCTTTCGGCAAACTAAACTGGTGGAGGACGCTCTTCTGGGCTAATAAAGAAGGGGCGGCTTCGGATAATGCCCCGGAAAAAAACATCCAGGGCAAAATACCCGCCAGGACAAACAAGGTAAAATCCTCTATTTCGGCCTTAAAAACAACGGTAAACACAAAGGTTATTACCAATGCCATCAAAAGAGGATTTATTATGACCCAGAAGAGGCCTAGGAGAGAGCCAGCATACTTGGCTTTAAATTGCTTCAATGACATGCTCCACAAAGAACGTCGGTAAGAATATATTCTCTGAATTTTTTCTGCAATTAATTTCAAGGACGCTCCGCTATTAACCACTGGATTATCTTAGCCGTTTAATCTTTGGCTTTTTCTATACGTTCAATCGAGTCCCGGTAAAAAATCAGCTCTCCCTGCGTTGAGCCGAGCCAGACCTCCAGGATCACTTTATCCTGCTGCTCCTTCTTTATCCTTCCCTGGATTTTACGGCCGTTCTTCAAATAGACCCAGTCCCGGCCTTGCGGATGAGCCTTTATCCCAATCAAAGATTGCTCTCTTAATCTGGAGAGCGCATCATTGATGAATTTTTCTGCTCCGGACAACTGCTTGGCTTTTTCTAAAGTCTTTAGCGCCAGGGCATGTTTATTCATTTTCTCATATATGCGGGATAAAGTAAGATACGCCTCCCTGTAGCGGGGATATAAAGAAACCAGCCTTTCTGCCACCTCTTGCGCCTTGCCTGGTTCATTGATGCCGTTTAATGCGTACGCATAATTATTCAGCGCAACAGGATCATTGGGGAAGCTTTTGAGTTTTTCCCGGCAATACTTTATTTCCTGCTGGTATTCACTAATGGCCTCTTTGTTCCTGCCCAGGTTAACGTAGATATCAGCCAGGTCGTTATGCAAATTGGGATAATCATTTTTTAACACCCTTATCTTATTATATTCCGAGATTGCCTGATCAAACATTTTGTTATCACGATAAACACTGCCCAGGCTATAAATATAATCCGCGTTATTCGGATCAAGACTGACCGCCTTCTTTAAATAAGCCGCCGCCTCCCCGTAACGTTCAAGCCGCATTAATAATAATCCCAAGTCATTATAATTGGACGCGTCCTTACTGCCCAAAGACACTGCCTTTTGCGCATAGAAAAGCGCTTTCCCGGTATCTTTTTGTTCAAAATAGAGATCGGCGAGCACCTTATAGGCATAATAAAAATCCGGGTCTATTGCGATGGCCTTGTTCAGATTTGTTTCGGCATTGCTGTAATCTTGCTCCGAGAAATAATAATATCCGAGGGTATAATAGGCCAATGCGTTGCCGGGGCAGGAGGAAAAAACATTCTTTAGCACAGGGATAGCTTCTTTATTATTCTGCGCCAGGAACAGCTCCGTGCTTTTGGTTAATGCATCGGCAAAATAGAGAAAGCAGCAATGCTCCCGGGAATCTTTTAATGTCTGGTCTCCCGGGATTTTTTCTTCAGCCTGGCTAAGGGTCTTGAGGGCTTCTTCAAACTTAGCGTTCTGTGAATACAGATACGCCAAACTGTCGTAAGCCTTGACAGAAACAGGATTGATATTTATTGTTATTTTGTATTCGCGTATGGCCCCATCATAATCCCCGCTTTCTCTATACGCCTCTGCCAAGCCCAGGTGGGCTGACCATAACCCCGGATTGATCCTGACAGCTTTTCCATAGGAATTTATGGCCTCTTTATATGAAGAGCTCTCAAGATAACGATCCCCCTGGTCACAAAAAAATTTCCCAAGCTTGCTCCAGACCAGGAATATAAAAATTGCCAGTAAAACTAAAAGCAGTAAATATTCAATTGCCTTCTTCATGGTTTAATCTGCGAGGCTGCCCTTTTTCCGTCAAGTATTGTATCTTCCATAGACATATATTCCCAGCTTCCATAACGGCCGCAGACAATTATATTGTTGGCTGATAAAAACTCTTTTATTGCCTCAGTTGCCCGGTTATAATGCCGGTCGTAAATAGGATACCCGTATTTAATATCATTTGCATCCAAAACCAATACCCTGTTTTTTTCACTCAAGATCCCGCTCCTGTGGAGGTCTTTTAAAACCTGCTTAACAATCTTTTTTCTGTTGATCGGCCTGTTTTTTGAATATGAAACCTCCGCGTATAAAGAGCTCTTGCCGCTAGGCGCGTTATTACCGGAAAAGTTGTGGAAAAATCCGACCCTGAAGAAAATGGTTTCTTTCTGCGGAAAATACACCCAGTGCTTGTTATCCTGGCAGCTCCCTTCTACGCCAAGATTCAAATTAAAAATCGAATTCCAGCGCAGCTTCTTAAGGCTGCTGATAATTTTCCCGGGCAAGGGATTAGCTATCTTTATCAACTCAGGCAATGGAATTGTCGAGATCAGCGTATCAAATCTTTCCCTGCCGACACCTTTAATAGTTATCTCTTTTCTTTTAAGGTCAATTACGCTGATGCAGCAGCCCTTGGAAATGCCTCCTATTTGTTTTTCAAATATCCGGGGAAGCTGGTCAATCCCGCCCTTTACGGGATACCAAAAAGTGGCGCTATAACCAAAACGATTCCTGTCTTCTGTAAAGAAAGCGTTGATTATATCGGATATTCCGGGTTGGGGAATAAATTTATCCGACCAAGGGCAACTCATCCTGCTTAAAGAGGCCAACCAGAATTTCTTGTTGTAAGGGACCATAAAATGCCTGGCGATGCCTTTGCCAAAGGTACTATTTATCCACTTCAGGAAATTTGCCTGGCTATTGCCGGCCCGGGGTAATTTGCTGGCACGAATAAATTCCAAGAAGCATTCCACTGCGATCTCCCTGGGCAATGCGCAAAGATTGGCCTGAAATGGATAGCGGATAAAAATACCGAAACTATTGACCCAGGCATTTCTTTCATGGCGCGCCAGATGGCCATTTAGTAAGCTCCCGACCAATTTCAGCGCGTAGCTGTTCCGGAAATGCAGGAGGTGGCCGCAATAATCAAATACGAAATTCCCTGCCCGTTTAGAGCGGCACAAGCCGCCGACTATATCCTCTTTCTCAAATACAGCGGATCCTATCCCCCTTTTCTTAAGATGCCAGGCAGCGCTTAAGCCTGCCAGGCCCGCCCCTAAAATAATGATCTTTTTCTCAGACATTTGCTTCTATCTTAACCAGTCTCAGGAATATACCTGTGCTAAACAAGAAAACAGCTATAATGATGCCTGCTGCAAAGGGGTTGTTTACCCTGGTCAGGAGAACCCCGCAGCCGGCAAAGATGGAAGACAATAGATACATGCCCAAAATCGTTTGCGTCTTTGAAAAACCCAGGGCACCGATCTTTAACGCAATATGGTCATTGCTTTTTTTAAAAGGGGGCCTCCTCTTAATTATCCTGAAGATAATAAGCAATATCGTATCCGTGATAGGCAGGCCGAGGATGATCACCGGGCTCAGCAGCGCAAAAGCATTGGCGTCAGAGGCATAATGGGTAATTAACGCAATGCATGAAATGAGCATCCCTAAAAAATGGCTGCCGGAATTGCCCAGATAGGCCTTGGCGGGAGGAAGATTAAAGATCAAGAATCCGCAAGCGGCCCCGCAGAGGATCAGGCTTAAGAGCTGCACATTTAAGTCCAGGCTTAATAAACCTATCAGCAGGAATGCGCTGCCGACGATAAGCGCGGTACCTGCGGCCAGCCCATCTATAATATCAAGTAGATTAAAAGCGTTGGTCACGCCTAAAATCCAGAAAAAACTAATTACGGCATTGCCCAAAAACCCGACATAAACAATGTCGGTCCTTATGCCGGATAAAATCAATAAACTGGCGCAAAATGACTGGACCAAGAATTTCTGCGCTACCGACAATTCCCTTAAATCATCAACTATGCCGAAGAATAAAACCAGCGCGGAAGCCACCGTTACCACTAATACCTTACCCAAGGAAAGGCCAAACGTAAAAATAGCTAAAGATAAAGAAAAAACAAAAGCCAACCCTATCCCCAATCCTCCTACCAGAGGGATATTGCCCGCTTTAAGTATTTTGTGCCTCAAGCTAAGCCTTGCCAGTGAAAATGCGCCGAGCATGCTGGAAACCATGGCAGCGGTAAAGATAAACAGATATTTAAACATTTTTTCCGTTACACAAGGAACTAAAATAGACCCCTTCGGTATTCTTCACCATTTTGCTTAACAAAAACTCACCCGAACCGATAGTTTCCCTGCAAAGCCTAGAAAATTCATTTCTTTGCGCGGGATCTTTCAATAATGCGCAAACTCGGTTACACATGAAGCGCATATCACCTTCCTTAACCAGATAACCGGTTCTTCCGTTTGTAATTAACTCCCTGATACCGCCGGTATCGGTGGCCACCACCGGGATCCCCGCAGCCATTGCCTCCAGGACCGCTATCGGCATGCCTTCCCATCGCGAAGTAAGCACAAAAACATCCAAAGAAGACAAAATCAAAGGTATGTCATTGCGCCAGCCTGCTAGAATGATATCCCCTTCCAGCTTAAGTTTCTTTATCAGGGAGCAAACCTTATTACGTAATTCCCCGTCGCCTGCAAGGATGAATTTAGTGCCGGGGAACTCTTTTTTAACAGCGGCGGCTAATTTTATAAAATCCAGAGGGGATTTCTGCCCCTTAAGGCAGGCAACCGTACCTACGACAAAACCTCTACCGGATAACCCCAGTTTTTCCCTGGCGGTAAAAGATGCGGGGTCATTATTGAATTCCCCTTTATTTATGGCGTATTTTATGAGTTCATACTTATCCTGGCTGCTGACCTCATGAGCCAATCCTTTATCTTTGTCGGACCGGGAAACCACAATTATTTTGCTGGTAAAAGACGCGCAGATCTTTTCTAAAAACAGATACAGGTGATACGCAATCTTATGCTGATGATCGTGAAAACTCCAGCCGTGAACCGTATGGATAATAACCTTGATGCCGGCTAGCCTGGCAGCGCATCTACCTAAAATTCCGGCCTTTGAGCTATGCGTATGCACCACATCTATATTATTATTTTTTATAAAAAAATACAGGAAAAAGAAAGCCAGGATATCTTTGATCGGATGAATAGGGCGCTCAAGGAACCTGCAGCGGAGGAGCCTTAAACCAGGGATCATTGCCGCCTCATCTACCAGCAAACCATCCTGTGCGGTGACAAGATAGGGACTGAATTTTTCCTTATCTAAGCCCCGGATAAGACCCAAAAGCTGCTTTTGTGCCCCCCCTAATTCCAGCTTGGTAACCACGTAAAGGATGTTGATATTCCGATCAAAACTCATTATATTATTATATTACCTTAGGGACTAAACAGCAAGTTTATTAAGCAGTTACAAATATATCGGGAGGGTATTTTCACGGTCTTGCCGGAATAATATCAAGGCCGGCCAAGTCTCTAAATAAGCCCGGGGCATCCCGGAAAACAAAACTTCTCACCCCCAAGCTGGATGCGCTCTCGATCAATTCCGGCCGGTCGTCGCAATAGAATATTTCTTCGGCAGATACCCCGAGCCTTGAGATAACCTCCTGGTAGATCAATTTGTCCGGCTTAGCCAAGCCTAATTCATAAGAAAGGAATAGCCTGTGGAAAACGTCAAACACCGGGAAATTTTTCTTCAAATATTCATAATGCAGGATGTTGATATTCGAAAGCAAAGCAGTCTGATAATCCACCCTCAACAGGTTAAGTAGGCCATAGACCTTCCGGTTCCTTGCGCTTAAAAAGAATATATCATTCCATATAGGTACAAAGGAATCATAGCTGAGTTTCAGGTCCAGCATCTCTTTAATTTTGGAATAGAATTCCTGCGGGAGAATCTTTCCTTCTTCAAAGACCGCGGTAACTTGCGAATCAAAAAAGAGGTTATATATTTCAAGAGGGCTTTTTGCGCAGAAACCCGAGATTCTTTGCGCTGCCCGCTTATGGTTAAAATCAACCAGGACATTGCCCAGGTCACACAAGATCACCTTTATCCGGCTATTACGCATCATCAATTCCCTTTATCCTGGTTCTTACGGAAGAGATCCAAGAACCTGTCTTCATATTCTTTATAGATATTCCATTTGTCCAGCTCGACCTTTAATTCATTGGCCTTGGCGATGTTTGACTTGCTTTCCTCAAAAAGCTTTTCGATTTTCTCTTTTACGGAGGCGGGCAGCTTGGTAAGTTGGCTTAAGGTTTTCTTGATCAACTCCACCTCGTCCTCGCCAATCGGCCCGGACTGTCCAGGGGTCCCCAGCTTAAGAAAATCCAAAAGCTTATTGATCTCATTCTCCATGGTGAGGGCCTGCTCTTTTAGCGGTCGCACATCTATCCCTATGTTCAATATTTTTCCCAAAGCCTCCAGCACCGCGGCAGAGGCCTTGGGGTTTTCGATCTGAATAGTATAAAGCGGGATATCCCCGAGCAGGCAAAAACCTTTAAATCCGGCTTTCTTGGCCATGCCCAGAAAGAGGCCGTTCATCCCGCTGATCTGGCCTTCTTCCAGCGTCCTAAAATTGTATTTCTCCAGGCTCTCCTTGATCTTGCGGTCGGTAGCCGCAAACCATACGGCTGAATCCTGCATGTGGTCGGTTGCCTGCGGCATAGAGGCAAAGCTTACCACTACCTCTACCTGGAATTTCCTGGCCAGGGCCAGGATCTCCTGAGAATACTTATCCGCCTTGGAAAGGTCAGGCTGGGCATTGCTTAAAAATATGACCAGGTCATTCCTGCCCGCTTTATTCCTCCAAAAATAGAATTTGCTCTCCGGCAATTGCGGGGCTTCCAATATCCCGGAGGTTATTAAGCTCCCGGTAAGATAAAAAAACCCTTCCGCCTCAATACTGGCCAGCTCCTCGGCTTTCAGGTGTTCCACCAGATAGTTTGCCGCCTTAAATGCCACATCCCCCATCCCCGGCCAGGCCACAACCAGGTAAGGTTTTTTAAGGCGCACCCTGCGCTTGATCTTCAACATTTCCATTTTAGCTCCTTGGTTAACCTGCTTATGAGAATCTATAATTCTTAAGGAACTCGGTTAAAACCTTTGCACCTTTATATAAATTACTGACCCTGACATATTCATCCGCAACATGCGCGCAGCCTTTGGTGCCGAAGCCGGTGGCAACAGCCGGAATATTCCTGGCTTTAAAGAATGTGATCACACTTGCCCCTTCCATACCGCTGATACGTGCCTTCACTTTAATTCTTCGCATCGCCGAAATCAAACACGTAACCAGCGGATGCCCGGGGTCAATATAATACGGCTCCTGGATACCCTGGATATCGATCTTAAAATTACGGCTGTAGCCAGCGATAGTCTTCTTTAGATTCTCTAAAATCCCCTTATGGCTTGTCCCGGGAAGGAAACGGAAATCCAGCTCGAATTCACACCAGTCGCTGACCACATTCACCTTATCCCCGCCTTTTATGATACCAACATTAACCGTGGGCTCCCGCAAATACCTGTTCTTTTTATAATCTATTTTTTGATCCTTAAGGTCGATAATTATCCTGGCCGCTATATCTATGGCATTAACGCCCAGCCAGGGATAGGCCCCGTGCGCTTTCTTGCCTTTAATGGATACCTTCAGGTGCATCAGTCCTTTCTGTGTAACCACGACCTCGAAATCATCCGCATCCAGGACCACTGCCGCGTCTACCTTTAATATCGAGCGTTCCAATAAAGGTATCAGCCCCAGGAATGAACCGCTTTCCTCGTCGCTAGTTGCGGCGAATACCAAGTTATAATCAAGCCCGAGACCCTCCTCAACCAGGCAGTGGATAGCCTCCAGGGCGCTGGCGACATTCCCTTTGCAATCCGTTGCCCCTAATCCGTATATCTTGTCTCCGCGGATTTTACCGGCAAAAGGATTGTTCCTCCAGCTTTTTCCCGCGGGAACAGTATCAAGATGCGGGGTAATTAGAAGGGATTTATCGGTTTTCCCTTTGAGAAACGCGATTACATTTGTCCTTTTGTTTTTAAAGCTGCGTGTTTTAACTTTCAGGCCGAGAGAGCGCAAATATCCGGCTACAAAATCAGCTACCCTGGATTCATCTCCAGGAGGATTCTGGGAATCCAGGCTGATTAATCTCCGGATAGTAGAGATCAGGCGTTTTTTATTGACCATGGAGAGGGCAGGTCAGGCATTTAGGGTCGAGCTTACGGCAGTAATCCTTAGCCAGCCTTACTAAAAGGGCATGGTATTCATTAAACATCTTCGCGTTGTCTTTAAGATTGCGCATAAAAATATCCTGGACATAGGCGTAATCAGCCTTCTCTTCAATTAATCCGTGGCGTGAAAATATTCTTTTGGTGTAGGCATCCACCACAAATACCGGCTTATTCAAAGCATAGAGCAGGATCGAATCCGCTGTTTCCGGGCCTATCCCTTTTACCGAAAGCAGAAGCTTGCGCAATTTCCGCGCTCCTTCTTTCGACATCTCCTTAAAGTCACCCCGATATACCCCAAAAAAGAATTTCAGGAACTCTTTGATCCTGCCGGCCTTGACATTATGGTAACCTGCGCTTTTGATCAGGGCGGAGATCTTGGCCGGGCTCATCCGAAAAAGTTTTCTAGGCTCCAACACATTTTTGGCCTTAAGCCTGGCTATGGCCTTTTCAACATTGAGCCAATTAGTCCCCTGGGTAAGGATCGCGCCTATGATAATCTCAAAACTATCCTCCGCGGGCCACCAATGCTGGGGGCCGAATTTGGAATAAAGCCTGCGAAAAATAAGCTTTAATTTCCGCCGCATCACTTAAGTTCCAGGGGATTATAACCGTAATAGGCAAAGATGGCATAAGCAGTTCCGGATACCGAACCGGTATGCTTGCCTTTTGGGGTCATCCAGCCGTGACCAGTGTCCACAAAATCCTGCGTCGCATATGGCAGGCAACCTTCCCCCTGTCCCGAAGGAGAAGGGCTGGAAATGATCATGCTCCCTAATTGTGCAAGGTAATTATCCGCTTTATTCTGGTAAAGGGCGGCTTTATCCGGCTGGCCTGTATTAGAATAATAATCCGCCATGATCTTATAGGAGACGACCATCTGGGCGGTCCATTCGCTTGAAACCACCCCTCCGCGGCTGACATGGCACTGGGGGGCGAAATCAAATCCCTGGATCTTAACGCTATGGCCGGAGGGACGGATAAAATCAACCTCCGCTTTGCAATTCTCCTCGACAAACTCCATTATTTTATCCGGATCCATGCCCAGCTCTTTTAGCCTTTCCGGACCGATAGCGGCGATGGACCAGGCATAGGTATCGGTGGCAATCGTAGAATCGCCTTTGCCGCGCTTAATCGGCAGATCATCCTTGCCATAAGTATTACGCACAAGCCAACCCAATGTAACCTCGGCTGCCTGGCTATATTTTTCCTTGTTTGTAACCTCGGCGAGCATCTTGAAAAAGGCATAAGCATCCAGATTATGCTCTGTGGAATACCAGCTCATCTGCGGGCCGCCGCGTATACCGCAGTCGCTATCGGCCTTCTGCAGCTTTATTATATTCTCGGCGATCTCTTCGGCTATTGGCATATATTGCATCTCCCCGGTTTTCCGGCTGTGCTGGATAATGGCAATACCCAGCCAGATATTCGGTCCGCAGTGCATGACATATTCCGCCGGCGAGCCGGTATCGGCGTAATAAGCATTTAAAAACCAACCCTCCTCCCTTTGCGCCTGATTGGCAAAAAAATCCAACAGTTTCTTTGCCTGGGCATAATCATCGAGGTTGGTAAAGACCTGGATCATCAACGCCTGATCATAGGTAAAGGCCCAGTTGGTAATATCCTCGTCCCCCTCAAAGCTCGTCAGCAACCCCGTACGCGGATTCTGGTGGATTTTAAGCCACTGGTGCATCTTGTCCAGGTTTGCCTTGGTCAAGATCGCCTTCCTGGTATCCAGGCGCAAAGATTCCTCTTGGACCGTCTTTTCGCTGATCTGCAGCATGGCCAGTTCTGCCTGCAAAAGATCCCTCTCCCTAGTAAGCCCCAGGATCAGGTCATTTAATTCCTTTGTCTTATCAACGGCAGCGGGCTCCTGGATGCTCTTTTTTTCCGAGGCGGATTTGATCCGTAAGACCAGCGACTTGATCTTCTGCTGCAGCATAGCCCTCTGCTGGGCTATTTCTTTTATCCTCTGTTTGGCAAGATCGGATTCATGTAATACTCCGACCAGCTCTTCAACAAGCATCTTGTTCTTGTGCGTCAACTGGATATTCAAATAGGCTCCGAGAGCCAAAAAGATGCTTAAGCAGACAATAAGCGAGATTGTAACCGGCATAGAGAGCTTCTTTATCCGGGCATAGCGCATAAGCGTATTATTCTCGGAAGGATTGATCTGTTCGTAGGATAGACCGATAAGGTAGCGGTTAGGATAACCCGGGACCTCCTTGGTCCAGGCTACTGCGGTAAAGGCGATTATCGGATTTTTAAGTAAGGGGACATCTGTTTCTATGGATATTTTGGCCTTCTTTTCCTGGATCAGCTTGAAAAGCTCAGCCGAGAGGCCGTTCACTGACAGGCATATTCCACCGCGGCCGATACTGTTGGTAAACCCCTGTATCCAGGAGGAAAGCGCCTTGGACTCATCCGGGCTCTCCAGGCGGAACTGTACGGGAAGGACAGTATCCAGGCGGATATACTTTCTGCGCTCAACTCCAAAATCAACTTTAGTTTTAAACCACATTTTTCTACCGTTTAAAGGTGGACCGCATTAAACCCAGAAAGCCCCCGCTTTTAAGGCAGGTGTAACGGGGTAAATGTTACGAATTATATTTTATAACAAATACGCTTTAATGCAACCTGAATATTCTTTCAGGCGATCTCAAGGCTCAAAATATTATCCACGCGAAAAACGCGCTCCTCTTTTTTTAAACAACAATACCCCACAAGATATTTATGCCCTTTATCCTGTTTTATCTCTTTTGGGATGACCTGGCGCTCGGTTACCTGGGCATTCTGCGTAGAGATGTAACGTATCTTTAATGTCGCCTTTAGATCAATGCATTCCTGGATCTTAGAGGCCTTCTGCTCATTGGAACTTTCCAGTAATCCCGGATTAAAAGCAAAAAGGCCCAGGAAGCCGGCAAAATCAGTTATCCCCTTGGTGCGGCAGGCCTTTTTTAGCTTATCAAAAACCTCCCAGGTCATCTGCACGTCGGAAAAAGCGCGGTGCTCCTGTTTTGATTTAACCCCCAGTTTATCCGCCACAAACCAGAGCGCGTATCGGCTCAATCCCGGCATAAGCCTTCTTGCCATGGTGAGCACGTCAAAAACAACCATATCGCTAGGCGCCGAAAGAGAGATAAGCTGAAGCTCATTATTCAGAAAGCCTAGGTCAAACTCCGCGTTGTATGAACAAAGGCAGCTGCCCCGGATAAATTCCAGGAATTGCGGGATGACCTCTTTAGGGGATTGGGCTGATTGCAGCATCTGAGAAGTTATTTTATTTACCGCGAAGGCTGCTTCGGAAACAGGATAACCTGGGTTAACTAAAGAAGAAAAGGTGGCGATCTTCTCCCCGCCCTTAAATCTTAAGCCCGCGATCTCAACTATGCGGTCTCCGGCCTGCCAGTTAAGACCGGTGGTCTCGGTATCAAATATAGTAAATTCTACCTCATCAATATCTTTATGCATATCTGGTTACAATATAGGCCGAGATTAGCCGCAATGGCTTATAAGAAAGCTTCACCTTGCGCAGATTATCCAGGCCCGAATCATCCATTATATTAATGTATTTGTAGCTCCTTAGCCCTTCGCAAAAACTCTTGAAGATGAATTGCGCCAGGCCCTTGACAGAAAGATCGGTTATCTCACAAAGCACGCAGAAGGTGTCATTGTTCAACTTGTATCCGAATGTAAATCCCCCGATCTTATTATTCGCCTTAACGACAATCCCCTCAAAACCCAGATGCCTGTAATCAGCCAAAGCGGCTTTGATCGCCTTGCGGTTATCCTCAAGCATCCCGCAATAGATATCATCGCTGCATTTCCTCTTTCGGCCATCCAGCCACAAACTGAATAAACCCAGACACCCATCCTTATCAGCCGGATCCAGCCTCCTTACATCAAAATCATAATGCTTGATAAAATAATTATAGGAGGAGCGCTGGGATTTAAATCTCTTCCCCCTTAACAGCGCCATATCGCTGCGCGAACAAAGATAATCCGGATATTTATCGCGGCAGCAATAACCCGATGACCGGTAATATGCCAGGTCCGGCTCTTCAACATTTTCAATCCGGGAGATATCCTTATTCTTATTAATTGCGTCCATGATCGCAAAAGCCTGCTTTGCAGCCAGGGGATTTGGCTCTTTTCCTAGGGGAGGAAGATACATAAAGCAGCCAGTCTTGTCAGAAAAAAATACGCAAAGGCTCTCCCGGATCACAACCCACTGGATATCAAAGAGGGGCTTCCAGATATAGATGTTAGAAAGAGAAAAGGCCGCCAGTTCATGCCTGGAGAGGCTAAGGTATTTATTGAATAGCTTTTGGTCTTTTAAAACCAGATTATTTAGTGTCACGGGGCAGTCGTAATTCAATAACCTCCCTTACCTCTTCATACGCCTGGATGATCTGCGGGTTATCTTTAAGGGACTTAAGCTGTTTTGACGAGTTAAGGTAGGAGGAAATATAGGCAATATACTCACGCATCTCCGGGGTATCTATTCTTTCTGTGACATATGGGCAGTTCAGGTCAACGGTCAGAAGCACCTTGCCCTTACGCAGGCTGATCAGAAAAGGATAAAGCCGGCATTCAAGGGGCCGAAAATCATAAATCCTGCACTTGTTATCCTGCGGATTAAGACAGGCGCAGATGAAGCCTTCTCCATCGGGATTAGGTATGGGCTGTATTTTTTTCCCCAGCGTTATGGAGAGTGCGGGGATGTCTTTTTTATCGAGTAACTCCTGTATTTCCCCATCCAATAAACAGGGCAGCCATACCGAGTCCTCTTCTTTAAACCTGCAGCAACCCTGGCATTTAAGGCAGGCTTCCTGCGGCACAAATTGCCTGATCATTTGACAATGCTCCCTAATTTAAGTTTTTTATCTGGGCTGATAACCGCTAATATGTTTTCATCCGAGCCTGCCAGGATCATCCCCTGGCTTTCTACTCCCCGCAATACCGCCGGCTCCAGGTTATCCACCAGGACCACCTGCCTTCCTAAAAGTTCATCTTTGGAGTAAAAGCTTTTGATCCCGGCAACCACCTGCTTCTTGCGGTCGCCTAGATCCACGGTTAAAACCAGCAATTTGTCCGAGTTCGGATGGTCATTGACCTCTTTAATCTCGGCAATCCTTAACTCAACTTTCCTGAAATCCTCAATAGTAACCATTACTCCTCCTTGCACTAGAATTTCAACTCCGCATAAAATTCAATCTGGTAAGCGTTATTCGTTGAGCCATCCCCACGCAGAAACGGGCTAAACAAGCTTCCTTCTGTATCATCGCGCCTTTCTTTATAAAACCTGCCCGGGAAAAAACACCCACCCAGGAAACCAACCGTCAAATGTTTACTTACCTTATAATCAATATAAAGATCCGCTTCATATCCAAGATCCCGGGAGAGATATTTTCCTTCTCCGTCTAAAGTCCCCACCGGCCGGTTAAATGCCCTTAAGTAATAGCCGTATAAACTTACGCAAAGTTTATCCGTAACATTATATTCAAAGCCTATGGAAGGCATGATCAAGTTCTCAAAATCGCCCGCGAAAAATGTTGTCGGCCGCGGAACTCCGTAATTCAAGCCGTAACCACCGCCCATAGCGACGATAGGAAGCATATCCACATTGCTGGTGCTTATCGCATCCCCCAGGTTTATGTTGGTGGGGGAAAAATAACTAAAAGCGCGGTTTTTCCCCGAAACATAACGGGCTTCAGGATCCCCTGCCATATCCGGAGTAACTTTATTCCCAGAGCAAAGCAGGAATTGTAATTCCGGGACAAATTCCCCCAGGGTGTAATCTAAGCCGGAGTAAAACATGTACCCGGTATGCGCAATATCTTTGTAATCGCTGTCGGAGCTTGCGGCATATCCGAAATTATGCGCTGCCTCTAATTTCAGGGAGAGAGACTCCCCCCGAAACTCCCAGGCAGTGCCGAAAGTCCCCAGCAGGTCTTTTTTTATAGGGGCAGCGAAAAGATTGTCTCTTTTACCGCTGGAGGTATAATCCGCCAACACCCCTACATACGGCCAAAAGATCTGTTTACCCGTCCTGATCTTAACGTCGGCAGAGAAAAAGTTGGCGGCGTTAGGCTCGTATTTCTGGCCCTGCTCTTTTTCCTGTTTTATATGCGGGCCTAATTGATTTTTATAAACCAGGTCGGGCCGGCAATAATAGATGCGCCATAACAAATCCTGTGTTTCTTTATACAGGGTGATCCCGTAATTTTCATAATTGCCGTTAAGGCTGAAGCCATTGCCGACCTCATAAATATAAAGCCCGGCCTTAATCCCAAAGGCATTCCTTGTCCTGGAATCAAGCCAGAATTCCTCAATCTGCGGAAACAACTCTGCCCCGCGGTACCTCTCGATTTTACCGCCGGAATTAACCAGCGTGTTGTGGATAAAAATCGGCGCGCTGTAATCATAAGGCCCGGTACGCTCAAGCTTGATAAAAAACTCATTTCCCGAATCTTTAAAATCCGCGCTAAAAGCAAGGCTGTAATCTATTCCCAGATAAACGGTATGGTCATCTTTATTATGGCTGTCCAGGCCCGCCACATTCTTAAAGCTTACCAGGTCGGTGCGCAGATACGTATCTAATCCCAGCGCCAGATTCTCGGTATTCAGCAGTTCCTGGCTGGATACCGGAGAGGGAAAACTTAAGCCCAAAATTAAAGGAAGCCAGATTTTCCTCAGCATCTTTGCGGATTTTGGGGTACTTGCGCTTAAAGACTTAAATTTATGGCGGCACTTGCGGCGGGAAAACCTACCTTTGCCTGTTTTATTTGTGAGAATCCTCCTTGGTATTCACCTCTATGGTGCCTTCAAAGGATGTTTGGCTGCCGACCGGCAACGGTTCATTGCCTTTCCCCATCCTATCATAAATAAATGCCCGTGAACAGGTTTGTTTGTCTGTGTTCGAAATGACGGAGTGGAAGTTCCGGGTATTCGGGGCGGGGATACAGTCAAGCACTATGCTTTCTCTTGTCCTGCTATCGGTAACTCCTATCCGCCGGATATATTTACCGTCCGGGCTGCTCCAAATCCTCTCCCAGCCTTCCCTCTTCCAGCGAAACAAGGGAAATCTCCTTTCCTGCCCCCCGGAGGATATAAAATAGCGATTATACCTGTCGGGGAGCATAACTACAAACAGGATATGCTCCGGATTTATCTCCTTGGACGTCTTCATTTCTAACCGGTAGTTGATAATACCTCCCTGCCCTATCTGGAATTCCCAAACACTTTCGACCGGCAGATCTTCCCAAATACCCTCGACGATGAGTTTCGGGGGAATCTCCTTCTTGACGGTCCAGCGGGCGTTTTTCGCGGAAAAATACCATTTGCCTCCGTAAAGGATCCGGATAAAAACTCCCTCCCTGGCTGTTAACTCCCTCGTTCCCGAGAATATCCTTACCCTGCCTCTATCGAAATACAATCCCAGCTTATCCTTGTTTATCTCCTTAGAATCCTGTACGCCGAGCAGGCGGTCAAATAACTTATCTTCGGTATCAACAAAGGAGAGCGTACCGGTAAAAAGGTCATACCTTTCCGGGATAAGCGATAGGTTACGGGAGCCGCATGCCGACAAAAAAACCTGTCCTCCGGATAAATAGCCCATTCTGCGCATAGAGATTCTCCAGATGATCCCCTTTTTGTCGAAATCCAGGAGCAGGGCGGGAAGAGCCTGCCCTGTTTTAAGAGGGGCCTTCTTTATCCCGATAGAAGAATAAATCCTCCCTAAATTTATATTCTGCCTTGAATTGAAAAAAGGGATATCCCCCCTGGTATGCTTTCCTATCCACCTGTTATACCCGGGCTTCAAGCAGAAATTAACATTGAAATCGCGCAGGTTAATTGATTTTTGCGGCTCCAATAGCACCTGCCAAACCAGCCTGCTTTCCTTTACGGTAAATTTCCACACCTGCCTTAAAGCCAAAGCAGGAGAGTAGCCAATAGCGGTTATCTCGTTAGGAGAGGTTTTCTCGATTTCCCAGGAGAAATCCGCTCCGCTATAAGCGATACCGCCGGCAGAAAAGGAAACCCCGAGCCCTTTTTTGCCGGTTAACTCCCGTCCCTCCCAGGATATACTGGCCTGCCCCTGGCTAAAAAATAACCGCAGGGGACCTTCTTCTATATGGCGGAGGTCCTGCAATCCTTTTAGCAAATCAAGTTCACTTTTTGCCGTGTCAAAACTGAGCGGCCGGGAAATCTTTCTCTCTAAAATATCCTTGGTTTCTTTATTGACATATATGGTGGCCTTATAACTCTTGGTCTTGACTGTCTTTAACTCTGCAAGCCTATTTTTAACGGCATTGAATGCCCTCTCTTCTCTTTGTACATAGCTCCTGAAGTCATACCACGTGCTAAATTGTTTATACCTTTTAAGCGCGGGGTTATTCTCTGCCGGATAAAAACGATTGCCATTGATAACCAGGTCGGCCTGGGCCAATTTTCTCCTGACATATACCTCAGAATCAGCCGGCTCAATATTAAATAATTTAATGGAGAAGTCGTAGAGTGAAACCTTGTTCCGTTTGATAGCGTTATTTAACCTTATCCTGCTGTAAGCGGTGTGCAGCGAAGGATAATGATTTACCAGGACGATCTTAGCCGAACCCTTGGCCTCAACAATGATATTAATAAGCCTCTGTGTCTCCTCAAGGATATCTTTGTCCGGGCTTACCCTGGTAAAGGCGATCTTTCCCATAAAAGGGGTATAGGCAGTGCCCCAGGCCAAATAAATCTGCTTATTAAAATGGCTCATGTACATATAATTCATTAGAAACAACGATACGAATATAGCTAGGGAAACAAGCCTGAGCCTTCGGCTCAGGGAAAGCAAAATTTTATACATACCGCAGGATGTTATCAGCGCAATGGCGGGTAAACAACTTGCCGTGTAATACGCCGCGCGTATCCCGGAAATATAGTAATACAGCGAATGGAATACATACGGGAACAGGAACCAGGAGATGATTATAGCCTTATATTCTGATTTGGACCGCAGAAAGAACGGCAGGCTTACCGCGAAAAAGAAAAAACCCGGGGTACTCAACTGGATATTAAACAATTCTTTGAAATAAATGAGCAGCGACCCTATGTCAATCTTATTCTGTCCGGCCATCATGGCGTGGGATACCCCGCTGACCCCATCCAGGTAATAATTAACCCGCAATGCAACGACGTTGAAACCAAAGAGCAAGAAAAAGAGGGCCAGAAATAACGTAAGAGAGATAAGCGCATTTCGGTAGTAAACCTTGATATGGGCGGGATCTTTTCTGTTATGGGCGAATGATTGCCAGAGATAGATCAGGGTGGGCACGAGAAGAAAGGCAGCCGGTTTCTCGAACTTGAGTTTCAGCAACATAATACAGGAAAGGGTCCAAAGAATTACTTTCTTGGTGTTCTTAAAATAGTTCGACGACAGGAGGGCGTATATTCCCAGACTCACAAAGGCCGTGTTGGCCAGGGAAGTAAAATAAATGCGCAGATACCCGAAAGTTCCTGGACACATCAACATATAGAAGGCAGCCAGTATCCCCACATACCTATTCTTGATCATAACGCCGATCTTGTATGTAGAGAAAATAAGGATTATAAGGAAAATAAAATTATGGTACACGGCTGTATCCATAGAGACGCCGAATAAGTAAAAGAAAGGCCAGGTAAATACATCGTAAATTGCCCTGTCCGGGGCAAGCGAACCGAATGTTATCTGTAAGCTTTTGGCCTTGATAAGTTGGCTGGGTAAATCGTATACGGAGTAATATTTACGCACTGAAGAAATGAGGGACTGCTCCAGGAAATTAAAGTAATTATCCAGCTTCAGGAAGATGACATTGTGAACAATATATAACCCGCAAAAGACCAAAAAAAGTATAAAGACGAGATCTCTCTTTTTATTGATATTTGTCTGCATGTTAATTTAGAAACCGCTTTTTAAACAAGGTTCCTGTTCCGGACAGCATACCAGATAATAGCAAAAAGATCTTTAAGGGACAATACGGAAAAAAGATTAACGACCTTCAGAGGATCAGTTAGATACACGGCGGCGTAACTCCGCGCGGCTATTCTCCTCCTGCTGCTGAACAGGTTTACATCCTGGAGTTTCCAACCCTGCCTTCCCTGGCATGCCTTTTGGTATAACTCGCTGCCCGGCAGCAAAGTAAAATTAGAAAAATGGGTAATTTCCGAGCGTATCCTCCTGGCAACTCCGATAGTCTGCCGGAGCATCCGGCGGTCTTCCCAGGGAAATCCTACCATAAAAAAAGCCCAGGTCTTAATGCCCGCCTCCCTGCACCAGATCACGCATTCCTCTACCCGCTTAAGATCAAGGGCTTTCTTTAATCTTTTTAAGGTTATTTCGCTGCCGCTCTCCGGCGCAAAGGCAATCATCCAGAACCCCGCATCTTTCATCTTAAAGATAAGCCGCCGGTGCATAGTATCGGCGCGTACGCCGTTGGTGAGCTGCAGGCTGACCTTAATATTTTTTTCTATCAGCAAATCGCAGATAGCCTCCGTCCGTTTGGCATCCAGCGTAAAATTATCGTCATAGATGGCGATCTCCCTGACCCCCAGGACCTTGGCCTGCCACTCTATTTCTCTGACCACATTTTCCGCTGAGCGGGCCCTGAATTTACTTCCCAGGGTCTTTGAACAAAAAGTACAGCTAAAAGGACAGCCCCGTGATGATATGAGGCTGGCCACCGGAACCCTTCTTTTTACCGGTGTGTAATAACGGTCCAGGGGAACCTTCTGCAGGGCGGGGAAAGGCAGGCGGTCTAACTCTTCCATATAAGGAGCAGGCCCTCTAAAATTCCAGGCGCCCCCGGAAGGATCCTTAAGGTAATACCCTCGCGCCTGAGCGGGATCTTTTCTTGTAAGATAGCCGAGAAAGCTCTCTTCTGCTTCAGATATAAAGATGGCCTCCACCGGCCAGGAAAAGAAAAATTCAGGCAGGGTGGTAGGAAGCGGCCCTCCTATAACAAGGGGCAGGCGGGGGTAAAGGTTATGAATCCGATGGACTAAACTAATGCTGTTTTCAATATTGGCGACATTGATGCTCAAACCTATAAGCCGATAATTACCCGCGGAGGCTATGTCCAACTCGGTTATGTTCTCATCAACCACGTCGACAAAAAAACCGTTCTGCTCCAGATACGCAGCCAGATACAAAATCCCCAGAGGCGGGAGATGATTTATGTAATCGCCTCTCCGACGAGGCGAGGCCGTAATCAATAGGATTTTACCCGCGACCATAAATATGCTCCTAGAATAACATCTTTGACATATGCCATGCGGATTTAAGATATCCCCCAAGCATCTCATAAGACCTGATCTTACCGACTTGGCGCATGATATACGAAGGGCGGAGCATGAGGCGTCGGTAAGCCATTCGCTCAAGCTGGGCCAGCCGCTCCCGCTTGACATAGAGAGTATCCATGGCGGCAGAGGCATAGTTAAAATCCGCGTAAGAGCCTTCCTTAGCCAAAAGCCCCATATCTTTTGCTTCCGCAAAGAGAGGAGTGCCGGGAAAAGGCACGGCCAGGGAAAAGTTAAAGATGTCTCCGTCCAACTCTTCGGCAAAAGCAAGGGTGTCCATAATATGCGACTCGCGCTCCCAGGGAAATCCGATAATAAAGAATAGATACGACTGGATCCCCAGCTTCCGGCAAAGCCTTACCGCAAGCCGGGACTGCTCCTTGGTTATTCCCTTCCTGATCCGCTGCAGGGTCTCTGTGCTTCCGCTCTCAATCCCGAACCCTAACGCAAAACACCCGGCTCCTTTCATGGCGATCAGCATCTCTTCGTCAATATTATCTACGCGGCCGTTCGTAGCCCAGCGTATCGCAAGCCCCCTGCCGATGATACGCCGGCATATCTCCATAACCCATCTTTTATCAAGGGTAAAACAATCGGCGCGTAACCAGAAATCGTTGATCCCGTACTTCTTTACACACTCTTCCAGTTCATTGGCCACGGAAGCGGGGCTGCGCTTCCTCACGCTCCTGCCGTCTGCCAGAGGGGCAAGGCAAAAGGTGCAAGAAAACGGGCAACCCTTGCTTGTCAAAACCAGCCCCATTTTTCTGCCGTTATCCGGCATCCTGTAGAGAGAATTGTTTGTGAGATCCCGTTCAGGAAAAGGCAGATAATCCAAATCTGCGGCTGTTTGCCGGGGGGGGTTAACCACCCCGGTATTGCCCTTGCGCCAGGTCAATCCCCTAGTCTCATCAATGGGCTTTCCAGCCAGGAACTCTTCCCAGGCTGCTTCCGGCTCCTGACGCAGGAGAAGATCCATTTCAGGATAATGTGCAAACAATTCTTCGCCTGTCCGGGTAAAGACCCCCTTGGCTACGGTCAAAATAAGGTTGTTAAATTGTTTGGCTATCGTAAAGGAGCGCATATCCTCTCTGCAAGTAGCCAGCGTTAGACTGGCCAGAAGGAGATCTGGCCGCAAGCTCGCGATATCCCGCCCGACATCCTGCCACCCTGCTTTCTGGGCAGGGTAGTCGCGGATCACCGCCTCCACACCCTGCTTCCTGCATATAGCAGCTAGATACATAAGGTCCAAGGGTGGCCGGATTATGTTCACGGATTCTGACTCCGTTAATGCCTGGCAACGCTCATAGCGGTCATATAACCCTGTCGGAGGATTAATTAACAGCGCCTTATTAAATCGGGCTTTCTTAGGCTCAATCATAGTAAGCATCCTTAAAATCTATTGGCGAGGCTGGAGAAATCGGTCAGGATAACCTCATTACTTTTCATATATGCACCGGGCTTATCTGAAACCAAGAACCTGCGCTCCCCATCCCAATCGTAGTGCCAGTTTCCGTATCGCTCTGAAATAAAGGCATCTACGAGAGCAGGGTGGCAGATAATTTCTGCGACTCCATTTTCAAAAGAAGAGACAAAAGCCAAAAAACGCTCTTCATTCAGCGCTCCGGAATACAGCGTCCCGCTGCTGACATCAACGGTGCGTAATCCGCAGGAGTTGATCTTGTTTCTTGCCAGCGCCGATAATATATTCAGTGCCAGCTGAACGGATATTTTTTTCTTTCCGGCAAAGCGCCAATGCCGGACAATTGGACAACGGGCCGTGCGGATAAAAGAGATGCGGTAACGCTCGCACATCCTGATGATGATCTCTAAAATCCCCGGCAGCATATGCAGGTGCTGGTGACTATCCACGTGAGAAATATTGAGGCCCGCATCCCCGGCCTTCTGAAACTGGGCGCTGATCTCGCTTTCTATCTCCTGCGCATTTATCCTGCCTAGGAGATAGCGCCTGAGAAAAGTAAAGGCATCTTTATGGAAATTCCCCTCTTTATCAACCAGGCTTTTTATGCGCTCCGGCGCACTCACCGGCCTCTCGCCAACCAGGACAATATGCAACCCGACATCAAGACCGGGATTCTTCCTTATCAAGGCCAGCGCCTCTTCGAAAGCCGTGCCGTTGACACAGAGAGAAACGCTTGAGACACATCCGGCCGCAACGGATTCCATAACCCCTGCGTTCATCCCGGAAGTAAGGCCAAAATCATCTGCGCTTACCACCACTTTTTTAATAATCTCAACCCCTCCCCCAGATCAGCAAATCTTAATGATCTTATGTCTTTGGCCCTTTGCAGCAACCTAGCCGGCTTAAAATAAAACCTGCGGTAAATACTCTTCCTGATCCCGATAAGCTCATCACAAGAGTAGGCGCTTTTAAGGTAAGGGCCGGCTGTGTGGTCCCAGCCCCCAAGCTCGTTTTTACATAGCCCGGCACCGATTGCGGCATCCCTGAACATAGTACCAAAATCAGGCATGGCAAAGCCAAGCGATATAAAATCGCAGGCAGTCCGGTCAATGAACTCTCTGGTGCGCCGCAGCGAAGTTTCATCCTCGCCAGGCAGGCCCAGGATAAAATAAAGCAGCGTATAAATCCCCTGCCTGCGGCAGTAACTGACTGCCTTCTCCACCTCTTCCGCAGAGATTCCCTTGGCGTAACGGTCAAGTATCTCTGGAGAGGCGCTCTCCGCACCTATCATAACCATCTTGCATCCGGCCCTGCGAAGTAAGACCACCGTTCTTTCATCAAGGAGCGGTTCGATACGGCTGTTACAAATCCAACTTAGGGTCCCCCCCCCCGGAAAAATCAGAGATAAACTTCTCGCATATAGCCCTGCTGCGCAGGGAATCAGCAAGAAAATGACAGTCGGCGAAAAACACATTCCTTACCCCCAGCCTTAAGCGCATCTCCTTCAGCTCAGCAATAAGATTGTTTAGTTCCCTGTATCTGTATTTAATCCGGCCGGCGGTACAGAAGGTGCACTTGAAAGGGCAGCCGGTAGAGGCGATAGTAGTCAGAAACGGCTTGTGTCCAAAAACAAAAACAGGCAATCGGTGTCTGCCGGAAAGGAAAAGCCTGTGATATGGGATGGGAATTGAAAAGCTATCCGCTAAAGATGCGTTCTCCAGGACTACTCTGCCGTCTTGGCTACGGTAGAACATATTTTTTATGCAGCGGTACTCTCTGCCCAGGAAATGGAGCAGATCTGTGTTGGTAAAATCAAGCAGTATGCCGTCTAAGAAAGGTGATTGCCGGATAACCTCGGCACCGATAAAGACGAAAGGGGCGCCGCTAAGAATAGTCTTGGCAAGCGGCAGACGCTCCTTTACCGCCTTTATAAAGGAAAGGTCTGTTTCCAGACTAAGCGAACCGCTGGTAAACACTACGGCGTCATAAGCGTTACTGGCGATATGGTCCAGGCTGTCTTTGGCGCTCAGACGTTCTCCCTGGGGATCGAAATACTCAACCTGCGTAATATCTTTCAGGGTGCCGCTTAAAAGCACCAGGTCCTGAGGGGGCCAGTAGTAATTTGCTTGCGACGAAAAACTGCAATAGTAATCCCTTATGCAGAGATGCTCTGAAGGAGGATTAACAAGGAGGACTTTAAACTGTTTGGCCATCTTTTCTACCTACGCAGAGGATATGGGGATAGGGAGAACCTTGGTCTATTCTCTCGTTTCTGACTTTAAACCCCGCCTCGCGGATAATCGCGCAGAGGCCGGCGGCGCTCATAGCTTCTACTCTCCTGGTATTTAAACCTGCTATCCGCGCTATAGAGCGTTCCTGCAGATAACACAAGAGCATCTTAAGGGATGGCTTTAGATCAACCTCTTTAACCACCAGCACCCCTGTGCTGCTCAAAGCGGAAAAACTCTTCTGTAAAACCTTCTTTTTATCCGTTAACGGAAGCTGGTATAATATATCGCTCAAAATTATGCAGTCATAATTGCTGCCGTATTCCCAGGAAACAATATCGGCGTGCTTAAAATCAATCCCCCGGCCTCCTCTGCCGAAACTAATCTTATGGGCCAGCAGGATACGTTCTTCCCTGCAATCAACCCCCAGGATATCCCGCCGATTAGAAGCTGAAGCAAGAAGGAATGATAATAATCCTACTCCGCAGCCTAGATCAAGGATTTTGCCTGTCTCGGGCACGGCCTTTGCGATCTTTTCAAGAGGGCAGCTAATCAGGCGCAAATTAACGTAGAGCTTGTAGCGCCAGGGAAGCGCTGCATAAAATTCAGAAAAAACTCCTCCTCTTAACCCTTTCATTGGTCAACAGGTCCTGACTAGGGATGCCGCCGTTTGCATAGAAAAAGAGCTGACTCCCGGATAATCTCCGAGATATTGCCGATATTATCCAGCTTGGATTTGCCCTTTTGCCGGGGCAAAAATAGCGCCGGGAACTGAATAATCTTATAGCGCGCCTTAACAGCCTTGGCGAATAATTCGGCATTAATAAAAGAGCCCTCTGATTGCAGGCCCAGGGCGTCCAACTGTTTTTTTTGAAAAGTTTAAAAGAAAAATTGATGTCCCTGATCCTCAAATGTAATAAGGCACGCATGAGAAAGTTGAATACCCTGGAATAGAGATAGCGCTTGAGGCCGCCCTGTTTATTATTCAGGCGGTAGGCAGAGACTACATCCGCCTGCTCTTCTTCCATTAAATTAACCGCCCTCTTCAACTCCTCGGGGTCGCAGGGCATATCGGCATCGGTATAAAGGACTGCTTCTTTGGAGGCATGGCCAAACCCCGCACGCAAGGCATTACCCAGGCCTCTTTTTCCGCGGTTAGTGACCACCCGCAATCGTTTCTCTTGCTCGGCTAACTTACGCAGGATAACCGGAGTGGCATCTGAACTATTATCATCCACCGCGATAATCTCAAGGTCTTCGATAAATGGGCCGACTCTATTTATTATATTTCGTATGGTATCCAGGATGCTTTCTTTTTCATTATAGACGGGGATAACTACCGACAATGTCTTGATCTTGTACATAGATAAATTTGGCAGTTTCAGGAACGAAGGTACTTGTTAGGCGCTTAAAAGGAAAACCCTTGGCATATTCCGGGTTTTGGGATGCCTATGCTTAAAGACTTAAATTATGGTAGCACTTATGGCGGGAAAACTCAAGATAAAACCGGAATAAGCGGGATCTGCCCTGGGCACAGCAGCAGCCGGCGTGGCAATGCCATCCTCAGGAGACCTCTGGTCCCAAAAGCAGCCTTAAGAATTCCCTGTCAGCCGGATCCATGCCGACAAATTCAATGCCCACGTCAAAAACCCTGACACTCCCCATTCCAAAGCTAAGCATCAAGACCCAGGCGACCTTCCCTTTGCAGACAATATCCCTATCCTCAATCCGTATTTTTATCTCCAGGAGATCTGCTATTTTCACCAGCCTGCCTGCTATTGTTACCCTTGCCCCTGACGTACTTATATCTTTGGGTGTGGCAGTAAGGTCCTCAGTGTCTTCCGGAAAACGGACTTTGATTTCATAAGGAAATTTGCCTCTCCTGGTATCTCGATTATTATCGTTTGGCATCTCTTAAAATTTGAGTAGTGTTTGTGTTCATTATTATATATTCCTGGAACTAAGATTACAAATCAAATATTTTTTCCGGGCGATAAGGGCTGGCGGCACAAAAATAAAAAGCCGTCAAGCAAAGACGGCTTTTTAACTGGCGGGATCTACTCATAAGATTCTCACCTATTATGGGGTCCCAACCGATAATAAGTTATCATAAGAGATTGGTTAAGACAGGGCTTTT